>Ga0114910_1000374_pt1 | contig 23214 bp, 18 predicted proteins | sample MalvireepMed_908_FD_83500 | JGI IMG/M metagenome (GOLD analysis project Ga0114910, IMG submission 83500) | Marine viral communities from the Global Malaspina Expedition - Malaspina viral metaG DeepMed_908 | ecosystem: Environmental > Aquatic > Marine > Oceanic | place: Mediterranean Sea...
ATGGAAGCAACTGACAAGTTCATAGATTCATTTGTTGAGACAGGCGATTACTTGGTTTCAATGAGGGAGGCAGGATTTAAGGACAAGAATCCCTATAAGTTAAAGTTACAGGGCAAGGCACTTGTCATTGAGAACAAGGATGAGATAGACAGGAAGTTTCATCAGCGTTTAAGGGAAGGTGGGCCTAGAGCATTGACAGTTATCGAGAGATTGATGGATAGCGACAGCGATACTGTAAAGCTCAATGCGGCAAAGGAAATCTTAGACAGGGGTGGATACAAGGCATTCAATGATATTGATCCCACACGGACTGTAGAGGAGCTTAACGCACAATTAGTTGCACTTGTCGGAGATGATGGTGCCAAAATGCTTGTAGCGGCTTTCAGGAGCAGGAAAGTCATATCAGGCCCAACAATCAATTAGGATATAACATGGCAAAAATGTGGAATAAGTGGAGTCGTAGTGGAACTGAAATGGGATCATCCACGTCTCGTATGATAGAGAAGTTGGCTGGATCTGGAGGAGGCAGTAAAGGAAAGATAAAATTTAAACCTCTTGGTAAAAGTTCACAGAATATATCGGGTGAAACACAGTCGTCCTTTGAAGGAGGAAGCACAAAAGCATCAGAAGGAGTTTTAAGTGACAAACAGAGAATAAGTTTCTTATTAAAACATAATCTTAATAAACTTCTTAGCTTGTTCGCAGTTGGTGGTGCAACCAAAGCTCTTAACAAGCGCAAGGAAGATAAAAAGAAGAGAGTTGGTAGAACAATCTTAACTGAATATTAAGATACTTTAGTTATGGCTAAGAAAGTTAAAATCAGAGTTATATCTGGTGGTCAGATCGGTGCAGATAAGATAGGATTGGAGGAAGCCAAAAAACTAGGTTTCCAAACAGGCGGTACAGCACCAAAGAAATACCAGACATCAAGAGGATCTGATTTATCATTAAAAGATTATGGCGTATCAGAAATATCAGATGCAGATACGACTTCTTATCAAGGTCGAGAAAGAACATATGGACCTCGTACAGAACAAAACGTATTAAAATCCGATGTTACACTTATTTATACTGTTGAAGGTAAAGAAGATTCTCCCGGTTCACGTTTAACAAGAAATCTAGCCAAAAAACACAATAAACCCTTCCTTCAAAATCCCACACCTAGTCAAGTATCCAACTTAGTTTCAGGATTAGGTAAAGAAGATGTTACTATTAACGTAGCTGGCAATAGAGAATTTACTAACCGCAAAGCAATATCCCAAGGTTTACAAGCGGCATCAAATCCTACTCGTAATATGCCTAAGAACCTCAGTAAAGCAATACAATCCAGAGTATCTAATCAATCTTCATCCTCTAGTCCTCCTAGCAACGCAAAAACAATATATTTCCAAGGGCCATCTTCAGGAATATCTGATCCAAAGGCGTTTAAAAGAGCCTTGACTAAGAGATATAGCCAAGCAAGGAAAAGACATGGTGATGTCCAAGTTCAATTTCGTGGTTCAAGGACTTCACAGGCAGATCAGTTGATTAGTGAGTGGGCAAGTGAAGGATTTACGAAATATCTTCCTCCTAGCAGAGATCCTAAGAAACTTCAAACTGTAAGTAGAGGACATTTATTCAGAACAAATAAGAAAGGATTACCCATAAGGAAAAAAGAACCTATTAATATCAGTAAGATAAATGCTCCCGGTGAATCTGTTGAGAAAATATCATTTAGTAGTAAAGGAAAAATAGTATATCCGGGTAAGGCTACAAAACAACATCATGAGAGATTTCTTGAACTAACAGGTTCTCCAAAACAGGGAGGATTAGGTCTTAAAAAAGGTTTTGAAGCATTTCTTGATGAACTTGAAGATATTGGTAGAGGTTCTACAAAACAAGCTCCAGATACTATCCGTACAATACAGCTAAAAGGTAAGAAAGTAACTAGGTTGCCAATAATAGGTGAGGGTCAGGGACAAGTTACTAAGGTAAAAGCTGATATTAAGTCAATGCTTGCAGGATTACAGGTTGCAGAAGACAAAGCCAAGTATTACTCTCTTGATCAACCCACTTTAGATAGAATTTCCAACCTGAAGAAAGATGTACCTTATCCTGTAAAATCAGGTGAGTACCTAAATATTTCTGAAGCAGATAGTCCTGATCTTCAATTTATTGAAACAGAAGATGATCCTAATTTCGGACCAGAAAACCTAAATAAGCAATATAAAGGTAAGGGGCCGTTCCACTTTGGTAAATTCGGTCTAAAAGCAGTATTAAGTAAATCGGATGAATTAAAACCTGAGTTAAAAGATTATACTGATGACGATAAAAAAATTCGCCATTTAAGTAAAGTAGATGAAGAATCCATGTCTCAGGAAGATAAGGCTATTAAGAAAGAAAATAAGCAATTAGGAAAACTGACAAAAATTGTTAAAGGATCACGGCAATGGAAAAAATGGACTAAAGCACCAGCATCCAGAAGAATCCTCTTAAATATAATCGGAGATGTATTCAAAAATAAGACTGATACAGTATTACCATCAGAAAAAGTTATAAGAGGGCCACATCTTAAAGGAAAGTTAATAAGTGCCGATAAAGTTCATTGGACTGAAAAACAATATATTGGAAGAGATAGAAATCCTGAACTGAAGATTCGTAAGGAAATGTCAGATGAAAAAAAGTTAGCAAAACAGAAAAGAATTGGTAAAAAAGTCTCTATGTTAAGAACATCAGGAGATCGTTCATTAGCTGGTATAAAGTCTTACATAGCACAAAATATTGCACCAGATAAAACTCTCTCAACATCAGGAGGAGTAGTTGGTACACGATGGTATCCGGGTAAAGGTATAAAATTACCTGAAAAGACTTTTCCTAAGAAACCTCATACACCGGGGCTTAAAGTAGATGCACCGATAGATGCTCGACCTAAAATAAAAATCAGGAAAGTAACTACTGCAATGCAAAAATACCATAAACCAGTAAGTAAAGAAGCTGGTATTAAGGCTATAGAAGATAAATTGAAGGTAAAAGCAAAGAAAAAGGCATTGCCAGTTAATAAAGAATTAACATCCAACGTAACTAAGGAACTTCAGAAGCAATTCCATGGAAAAGATAAACCTCGCTACAAGACTACAGTAGGGAAAGGATTGAAGTTCACTAGGGGAATAGGTGCATTCAGTTTATTCTCAAGTATATTTGGAGTAGCTAGAGCAAGAAAAGAAGCTAAACAGGAGTTTGGAAAAATAGGAATAAAGCGAGATCCAACTGCACTAGAAACCCTTTCGTTTACTTTGCCTAAATTTGCAAGACCTAAACTATATAGAAAAATACCTGATGCATGACAGATAAAACTGAAAAAGCAATTGAAATTGCAGAACAAATTTCAGATATTTATGAAACGAATCGGCTTCTGGAATATGAACCATATGATTACCAGAAGCGGTTCCATGATGCAAAGGACATGACAGGTCGCCTTGCTAGGCAACGTCTATTGATGGCGGCAAATAAAACTGGCAAGACATTTTGCGGTGCATCCGAGATGGCATTTCACTTAACTGGACGATACCCTAAATGGTGGACAGGAGCAAAGTTTAACAGACCTATAACTGCATGGGCGGCTGGTAACACAACTGCAAATACTAGGGACATTGTACAGGCAGAGTTGCTTGGTGAACCCGGAGATGAGGAAGAATTCGGCAAGGGTGCAATACCAAAACAGTATATTTCTGGTACTCCACTAAGAATGCCCGGTGTTCCAAATGCATACCAGAGTTTGAAGGTAAAGCATGTATCAGGCAGGAACTCCAAGTTGATCTTTAAGTCCTATGAGCAGGGAAAGATGCAATGGATGGGTAAGGCAGTAGATGTTACATGGCTCGATGAGGAACCTCCGCAAGATATATACTCTCAGGCATTAAGAGCCGCACTTAAAGGTGGAGGTATTGTCTATATGACATTCACTCCCGAAAGTGGAATGACTGAAGTTGTAACTCAGTTTATGACAAAGCTCGGACAGTCACAGGCACTTTATCATGCAACATGGGATGATGCTATACATCTGGATGATGATGTAAAGGCAGAGATATTAGCCGCACTTCCTCCGCATGAAAGAGATATGCGTTCAAAAGGAATACCAGTTCTAGGTTCTGGACTTGTTTTTCCTGTAAATGAGGATGATCTTGAAGTCGAACCATTTCCATTGCCCCAATACTGGCCTCGCTTATGTGGATTGGATTTTGGATGGGATCACCCAACTGCCGCAGTCTGGATTGCATGGGACAGAGATACAGATACAGTTTATGTATATGACTGTTATCGTAAATCTGCAGAAACTCCTGTGGTACATTCTGCCGCAATTAAGGAAAGAGGCTCATGGGTTCCTGTAGTGTGGCCTCACGATGGTTCCCAACATGATAAAGGTTCAGGGAAGCCCTTGGCAGAACTTTATCGTAAGCAGGGCGTGAATATGGCTCACAAGCATTTTGAGAATCCTGAAGGTGGAATTGCACTTGAACCGGGAATTATGGATATGTTACAAAGAATGCAGACAGGTAGATTCAAGGTTTTTAATTATTTAAGGTTGTGGTTTGAAGAACTTAGGATGTATCATAGGAAAGATGGCAAGATCGTAAAGGTACATGATGACCTAATGAGTGCAACCAGATATGCATCTCAGTCCTTGCAGTTTGCTGGTCTTGATAAACCAAAGAAAAGACCTAGAAAAGCTATTAGCAACTACGATTACTATGATTCGTCTGAAAGGATCTACGCTTGATCATACAAGGATGTGATTACATGAATATGTATGCAGGAAGAGGTTGGAAAAAGATATTGAAAGAATACAAAGAAGATTGTATCTTGTTAAGAAAGAACCTATAACTCTCAATAAAAAACTACTATGAAAATCTATACAGAAGTAAACTATATCTGGAAAGATGACAAACTTGTCCAGACAGATTCAAAGTCATTTGACTATGAAGGTGAAGTGGCACAAGCTCATACAAAAAAAGGTGGCCCTTCGTGGGCTAGATTTAATGTACCGCATAATCATAAAATAGCAGAGGCAACAGGCATGACGAGTGAAACTGCGGACAAGGTATCAGACATATACGAAGGTAGTGATATAGAAAAAGGAATTACAAGTATTCAGGAAACTTATAAAGATTTTGAAGGTGGAGTAAAAAGTTTCATAAAAAGCGAAATACCATTCCACGACACTACAGATGATGAAACTGAGGATGGAACTATCTTAACAACTCCTGAAGAAAGAGAAGCAGTTTTACAACAGGGAAAAGTTGCTGAAGGTGGAAGAAAAAAGAAATATGGAAGACAATTTATGGCAGGAGATCCACTATCGGCTAGTATTTTAGCACCATAAATATTATAAGGAGATAATATGGCAGAAACTATACTTGCACCTACAAAAGGAACATATGTTCCTAGAAGACCAAGGGAATTAGATTATATGGACGAAGCAGGAAATATAGTAGAGCAAGAATCAGAAGAAGATTATAATGCCTTGTTTGGAATAACTGAAGAAAATCCACAAGGTGTAGGAATTGATGAAGGTAGACATAATCAAATTACACCTTTAGCTGATAAACCTAAAGCTACAGGTGGAAGTGGAGGAGTTGGTCAGATAGGAGGCAGGGAAGAAGAACAGGGTAGAAAACAAATGGTAGAAACCACACAAAAAGCTAGTCGTTTAAAAAAAGCCAGTATTTTAGATCCTAATCCTTATGGATAAATAATGGAAACACAGCAAAATCCTCTAGGCAGTATTCTTGATAAGCAACATGAGAAACTGAAGGGTAATCGCAGGAATTGGGAACGTGAATGGCAGGAAATGGCAGAATATGTGTTGCCGCATCGTGCTGATTTTACAACTACTCATTCTAAAGGTGCAGACAGGATGTATTCTGCATTTGAAGGATCTGCGATGCGCCTTCTTAAACGATTTGCTTCCAATATACATAATGTATTCACACCAATGGGTGCAGAATGGTTCAAGTTAACTTCTGGAATCACCCAATTGGATAAAGAACGTAATGTTGCATTATGGCTTGAAGAAGCAACCAAGATAATAAAACATCATGTATCACGACCAATCTCCAATTTCCAGAGTGCAATCTTTCAATACTACTTGGAAGCAGGGACTTTTGGAACTGGTATCATATTTGTTGAAGATGTTCCCGGTTTTGGTCCTCGTTTCCGCAATTTTCCTCTTTCGGATTGCATATTGGGTAGCGGAAGTGAAATGGAAGTTGACACAGTATTTAGAAACTATAAACAAACGTATAAAGACTTAATATCAAGATTTGATCCTCAAACTTTACCAGAAGATGTATTAAAAAATGCCCAAAGTGAGAAGATGCTTGATGAAGTCGATGTTGTTCATTGTGTTTATCCTGCATGGACAATGGCTCAGTATCTTCCTGACTTTAAAAAAGCATATGTATCAGTTCATTACCTGAAGGAGAAAAAACATATACTTGCAATTGGCGGTTATGATGAAATGCCTTATATCTGTGCAAGATGGGAACGATCAGATAGGGAAATCTATGGAAGAGGGCCAACTTGGGAAATAATGCCAGATATAAGGCTAATTACTGAAATTGATAAAACGTATTTAAAAGCAGTTCAGAAAGCGGTATCTCCGCCTCTCTTTGTACCGGATTCTGGACTCTTAGACCCCCTAGATACAACACCTGATGCAATAAATTATTATTCGGTAGGTCTAGGGGGCAAGGATATGATCTTTGAAGCTCCAACTAATGCAAGACCTGATTATGCAGAAAGATTAAGTGCAAAAAGTCTCTCAGCAATTCGGGAAGGATATTTCATGGATCTCTTGGAATTACCGGGACCAACTGCACCAGATGGTGATGTAATGCGCTTCTCTGCAACAGAAGTATCTGTAAGAATGAGACAGAGAATGCCTGTTCTTGGACCAATTCTTGCCAGACAGGAAGCAGAGTTTCTTGATCCTTTAATCAGGAGAACGGTAAATATATTGATGCGTTCCTATTTGTTGCCTGAGATGCCTGAAGAAATGGGTAATAACTACAGGATTGAGTACATGAACCCAGTTTCTATTGCAATGCGATCTGGAGAAATAAATTCAATGTCACAGTTATTTGAAATGATACTGCCTCTTGCTCAGATTGACCAGACTATACCAATGTACTTCAATACTCACCAGATACTTACAAATACTGCGGAAGTGCTTCAAGTACCAGTTTCTAATATCAGGTCAAAAGAAGAAGTTGATGCAATGGTTGCAGAACAACAAAGACAGAGAGCCGCACAGGAACAAATGCAACAAGCTCAAATTGCTGGTGAGGTTAATGAAAAGATGGCAAGAGCAGAATCACTTAGAGCAGAGGCGGCATAATGGGTGACATGGCTCCTTCTATTGTAAAAGGGAAATATGAAGATATTCCAGAGCATTACAAGAGAAGTAATTGGGTAAATAAAAAAGTATGGAAGAAAAAAACAAGACCTAAAGTATTTGCTAGATCACCATGGCAAGATGGTAAATTAAATGATCCTTATACTGGTAAAGAAATAAAAGGACCTAAAGTATTAGAACATACAGTTTCTAATAAAGAAGCACATGAATCTACTGCAGGAAGACCCGGAGGGATGTTGTCTGATGCAGAAAAACTGAGATTTGGGCATGATATTAAAAATCTAAAAGTTGTTTCTAAAAAAACTAATATAGAAAAAAGCTATTATGACATTGCTGGATGGCTACCAAAATTAAACAAATCGAATTTTGCGAAACATACTGAAACTATTAAGTTAAAACATAATTTAGCAATGGATCCAAAGGAAGCAACAAGATTTAAGGAAATAACTGGTAGAGAGACAACTACTAGAGTTGCACCTAAACTTAAAAATACATTCTTTTGTATGAGATGTCATGTAAAACACTCCATTGGTAATCATAACTGATGAATTGGTTTGACCGTGAATCAAATAATCGTAGAATATTTAAAGAATGTTTTTCAACAGAAGAAGGACAACAGGTACTAACTAAACTTGTACAGGATCACTTTGTTTTTAAGACTACACCAACTCCTGATCCGTATTTATCTGCATGGCAAGAGGGTCAGCGTAGTGTAATACTCAAGATACTGGAGATGGTGGACACCGATCTTAGGGTGCTTAGAACACGCTATGATCAACAAGAACTTGCCAGAATAAAACGGCAGGATAACCCTAGCAATAATTAAATATGTCAGAAGAAGCAATGGCTCCTGCAGAAGAAGCAGGGCAAGCTGAAAGTGGCGAATCTTCGGCTTTACAATTTAGTGCATCCACTATGCCAGAGGGCTTAAGGGATGAACCTAGTCTCCAGACTTTTGACTCAGTAGATAAACTCGCTAAGTCCTACGTCAATGCAGTCAAGAAGATTGGAGGAAACCCGGATAATCTCATCTCCCTTCCGCAAGAAGGAGAAAGTTGGGATAATCTATTTAACCAGATAGGTAGACCTGAAAAACCAGATGGATATGATTTTGGTGATGATGAAGGTGTTCTCGATGATTTTCGGGAATTTGCACATCAGACAGGTCTTACACAGGATCAGGCTGAGAATATCTTAAATTTGTATGGAGATATACAGGAAGAAGAAAAAACTCAGCGTGCTAAAGAAATTGAAGATTTGGCATTAGATACTAAGATCAATCTTCAAAAAGAGTGGGGTAATAAATATGAAGGTAAAATTGATATGGCAACAAGAGCTTTCGCTCAATTTTCCTCACCCGAGTTAAAGTCAATTATGAATGAGACAGGTCTGGGCAATCATCCTGAAATGATCCGGGCTTTTTCACAAATTGGTGAATTACTTGGTGAAGACTCACTCGTTGTAGGTACAGGAATGGGTTCATCCCAGTTCTCACCTCAACAGGCGCGTGTAGAGATTCAGAATCTATATAGCGATAAGGAATTTTCGGAGGCTTATAGGGATAATAGAAATCCCGGACATAAATCTGCGATGAATAAAATGGATAAGTTATTCAAAACAGCATATCCAAGTCAAAAACGAGTACGATAATATCACACCTCCATGGTGGAGGTAATACCGAACATAAGATAATAGGCAGATAAGCATTTGCCCTGCCGAAAAGTCTGTTGTGACCCTTTATGGATAATCACTAGGTTATTGTGATCTAATTTTTTCATAATGGTAACAATATGGCTAATTTTTATGATATTGAAACGTCTTATGTACATCGGTATTCTTCTGATGTATTACATGCGCTTCAACAAAAAACATCCCGGTTACGGAATTTTGTAACCAATAAGCCAGACTGTCAAGGTGTTGCCGAGTTCATTGATAAGATCGGAACTAACGAAGCACTAGACAAAGTTGCACGTTTTGCAGATTCACCAGTACAAGCAATATCCCATCAACGTAGGAGAGTATCAGCACAACCTAAAAATGCTGGATTCTTTGTAGAAGGTTTTGACACTCGTAGAATGAACTATGATGTGTTCCAACCTTATGCAGAAGCTACGTCAATGGCTATGGCTCGTAAGATGGATACTGTAATCATTGATGCCGCATTTGGTTCTGCTTATGAATCAGATGGTGGTGTAATGGACGGTGCAACCGAAATAGTTTGGAATGACACTAATTTCCCAAAACAGTTCATTGGTGTTGATTTTCAAGTAGGGACTGCAACTGTTGACTATAGTGGTATTGATAACTCTGCTGGTAATCGTAGAACATTATCAATCGACAAATTGTTAAAAGCTCGCAGAATTCTTTCTGAAAATGAAGCAGATCAATATGATGAAGGTGGTAATCCCCTTTATTTTATTGTGTGTTCTGCGGCTCAGATAGAGGCTCTACTGCACTCAGTGACAATCCAAAGTGCGGATTATAATAATATTCGTGCATTGGTTGAGGGACAAACCAATTATTATGCTGGATTCCAGTTTATTAGGCACGAAGGTATGCCTACAACTGGTTCTAGTGATACGCTGACAGAGCAAGTGTTAGCATTTCATCCGCAAGGTTTGGCTTTTTGTTCTTGGGAAGAACCTATAACTGAAATTGAGCGACGTTCTGACAAATCGTTTGTTCCATATGCATATTTTGAAATGGATATTGGAGCAACTCGGGTTTGGGAAGAAATGGTCATTCAAATTGACTGTTTCGTAACAGCTTAACCCCAAACTATGAAAGGACAATATGGCTAACGTATATGCAGTAGATTATGCAAAACGATTTTCAACTGTTCCAGCAAAGCTAACTAATGTAGCTACGCAAGGCGGTAGGATGCGTGTTTTGTATGATACTTACACAGTAGTAACGGCTACAGCCCAAAATGATGTTTTATATCTCGGCAGACTTCCTGCTGATTGTAAAGTTTGGGATGTGGCACTACATTTATCTGCAACATTAGGTTCTGGAACAACCGTTGATTTAGGCTGGCAAGCTGTATCTGCAACCGCTACGGCGGCAAATACAGACCTTGATGGTTTTCTTGACGGAGTGGATGCAACAAATGCAGTATCTTACTGGAAAAGTGGTGGAGCAACTACCGCTTCTGGTAATAAAGGTATTGCTATTGCTCCTGTATCTATACCTGATGAAGCAGATATAGTTGCAACTTTGCTCGGTGGTGATCCAGCGGCAGATGCTGTAATAACATTTCTGTGTCATTACTCGATTGATTAAAATCAATTAATAACCGGGGGTTGGGAAACTGACCCCCATTACTAACAGTTTACTATGGATAAAACTGGTATAGCTAACCTCGCCTTGAGTAATCTGGGCGAAGCAAGTATCCAAAGTCTAAGTGATAATAATGCAAGAGCAAGAGCATGTTCTTCTAGGATTGATGATGTAATTACTACAATCCTTCGTATGCATGTCTGGAATAGTGCATTAGAACGTAAGTTACTGACTAATATTGGAGAACCTATCTTTGGCTGGAACTATATTTACCAGCTTCCTGCAGATTATATCAAGGTAGTTGAAGTAGAACCTGTTTCTAAATACATTGTAGAAAAAAAGAATATTCTATCCAATGAAAAAACTTTACATCTTCTTTATGTAGCAACACCAACTGATATTAATAACTTAGATCCACTTCTTGCAGAAGCAATTGCAATGAAACTTGCATGGGAAATAGCAGAGACATTAACTAGCAAGGCAGGATTAAAACAGGAAATGATGCAGAAATATATTATTGCTTTACAAGAAGCACGATCTGCAAACTCAAAAGATAGAACTCCTGAACGTCGTGAACGTAATTCATATTATGATGCAAAGAAAGGTAGATATTCAGTTACTCATAGAACATTTAACACACCTACTTTGGGGTATGAAGTTGATATGGAAACATGGAAAACAAAATAAAGTATGGCGAAATATGAATTTCTACAACCGAAATTTACAGAAGGTGTATTAGCTAGGGCATTCCACGGAAGATCTAGTGAAGAATTCTATCATTATGGGTTAAAATCATGCAAAAACATGATTCCTACCTTATCTGGCCCTTGTGTAAAAAGACCCGGTACTAATTATATAGGTGAAGCAAAGAATTCTACTGCTACCTTTATTCCTTTCTTCAAGGATAAGGACAATACCTATATCTTGGAAATTGGTTACGCCACAGGTGTTTTTACGCTATCTTGCGTTAAAAATGGCACAACTACATTAACTACAGCTACTACAGCCGCACTTACAGTAGGAATGGCTATAAGTGGTACAGGTATTACTGCTGGAAGTACCATTACTGAAGTTACAAGTAATACAGCTTTTAAAATATCAGCAGTTGCAACAGATAGTGCAACAACTACATTAACATTTGATTCCTCATATTTAAGAATCTGGTCACAAGATCGTCTCTTAAAAAATAAAGATAGCACTCCTTCCACATTTGAAGTCGTATCACTTCCATGGTCTGCGGCAGAAGTTCAAACTCTTAAATCTACACAGAGTGGAGATAATATCTTCATATGCAGTCCTACTAAGACACCATACAGAATTATAAGAACAGTAGATTTAACTGATACTGGTACTGATGTTTGTGAAGATGGTAGCAAATGGTCACTTTCTAAATTTATATTTGTTGATGGACCTTATAGTGATATTAATATTTATGATGAAGCTGATGTAACAGCACAATATAGCTTAAAACTTAAAACTGAACCAAATCCTGCAACTGCGGCTCAGAATAAAATAATTGCCAATGTAGAATTCGATGTAACTACAAATAGTGTTATATTGATGAATCATGGGCTACAGACAGGAATGAAGGTACGTTTACTGGGTCAGGGAACAGGTGGAACTTTAACTTCTCTTACAAATGATAGTTCTACTATATTATTTACTCTTAATTCTCATGGATTGGTAGATGGAGATACAATTCAAATTCAGGCAACAACAACACTTCCAACTAATATTAATGCAGATATTACTTATTTTGTAAGAGATAAAACTGCAAATACTTTTAAACTTGCTTTAACTGATGGTGGAGATGCATTAGTATGGGCTGATGATGGAACTGGAACAATAACTTTTATACGAAGTTGGGGGAATCTTGTCAATACTGATGCTACACCAAAAGGATATGCTGGTACTAAAGATTGGTATGTTGTATCAACAACTTCAGGTTCATTTAAAGTTTCTGATACTGATGCTGGTGTACCACATGAATTCGCACTAATAGCAAATACAGATTCTCCAAATGTAAATGTATTATTATCAAGACCAAGATATAAAGCTGGTACAGATGTAGTATTTGAACAATTTCTTGCAGGAAGTGCTACATCACTTGCAATAACAACTACAGATGTAAATCGTTTAATCAGGATAAATCCTTTAGCACGACCATTAGAAGCAATAGGAGGTATCAGGTGGGCATGGGGTGTTATTAAATCTGTAGATGCAAATGAAGTAACAGTAACCCTCAAAACAGAGATATGCAATACAAGAGAAAGTACCAATGCTGACCCTGCAACTAAAGGCACTCCAGAATTCAGGTTAGGATCATTTAGTGATACATTAGGTTGGCCTCAAGTTGCACAAATATATCAACAGAGAATGGTATTTGCCGCATCAACAACACAACCTTCTACAATATGGTTATCCAAGACTTCAAATTTCTTTTCTTTTGCACCTACAGAAATTGCAGGACAGGATTCAGGTTCTTCAGTTTCAGATGGAATTGCAACAGAAATTATAACAGATTCAAATGGATTAAATTTTACTTTAGATTCAGATACTCTTGATGAAATTAAGTGGCTTGCAGAATCGAAGAAACTTACAATGGGAACTTCTGCTGGTGTTTATATGCTTTATGGTTCAGAGACAAATCTTGTTGTAACGCCATTCCGTTTTACTATTAACAGGGAAACTTCATTTTCTGCAACTGATACAATACCAATTGTTGTTTCCAATACTCTCATATATTCACAAATTGGCGGTAAGGATGTACAGGCATTAGTATTTGAAGGACAGCAGGGACAATGGTTTTCAAGTAAAATATCATTAAAAGGTTATGATATAATTAAAACTTCTGAAATTAAGAAGATGGTCTGGCAGGAAAGACCTAATAATATTATATGGTTAATGATGGATGATGGTAGATTACTGTCTCTTAGTTATGATAGAGTTTCAGAATTTCAGGCATGGGCAGAACATATACTTGCAGGAACAGATGTAAAAGTAACAGATATTGAAATGATTCCTACTGCAAGTCATGACCAAATATGGTTAAAAGTTGAACGAACAATAAATAGTGCAACAAAATATTATGTTGAAACATTAGGGAGATTCCCAAAAGAAGGTGCATTAGATAGAAACGATTATATATTTTCAGATAGTGCAATAACTAAATCCATTGCAGGAAAAGTCTTTACTGTTACTGATTCATCAGGATTGTTAGTTACAAGTGCAGATCATGGATTAATAGATACACAGTTAATACAAGTAACTAATTCTGGTGGTGCATTACCAAATACTTTAAATACTGGTGTAGATTATTTTGTAAAGTATGTAAATGCAAATACATTTAGATTGGCAATAACTTCAGGTGGAACATCAATAGGTTATCATGCTGGTAGTGGAACTCATAGCTGGAAAACAAAAGTTGTAAATGGTCATACACATTTAGTTGGTGAAACAGTCCAGATATATTATGAAGGTATGCAACATATTAATAAGGTAGTTTCCAGTATTGGTACAGTATCATTAGATCATTTTCAAGGTACTGATACTGTTATAGGATTACCATATGAAGGTGAGCTAGAAACTCTTGAACCATCTGCACCTGATAATCAATATTCATATTCTAAAAGACTTTTAAATCTGGTATTGTTAATTGAAGAATCTTTAGGCATTCAAATAGAATATAATGATCTGGAAGAAGAAATACTATTTAGATCAATGCAAAATCAAATGGGAGTAAAGATTGATTTGTTTTCTGGAAAAAGGGAACTATCATTATCTGGTATAGGATGGGAAGTGCATAACTTAAAGATAGTATCTAATGGGCCGTTTCCAATGCAGATAAATGCTCTGGTTATTGAATCAGAAACAGGAGGTACATAATGGGATGGCCTGTTGCAGTTGCAATGTTAGCATATTCGGCATATAAAGGTGCAAAAGCCGCAGAAGCAGGAGATAGAATAGGTGATGATATTGAAGCATCTACTCTTCTTGTAGCAAAAGCGGCAAAAGAAAATAAAATTGCCGCTACAAAAGAGAGTTATGCAAAGACTCTTCAAAGTAAAGATATTATATCTGGAGAAATAACAAATATACGAACACAAAGTAAATTGGCATCTGATCAAGTTACTACTGAAACTGCAGGAAGTGGTGTTGCATCAGATACAGGATCAACTCTTGATGTTCAAATGGCAGTATTAAATGAAGGAAGAAAGAACGAAGCTAATCTCTTAGCACAAATGTCGATCCAGAAAGCTAGAAATGCTTGGGAAGCACTACAAGAAAGAAAATCAATTGAAAGAAATGCAAACATGGAAATTGCAAGATTAAGAGCTAGGGCAAGCGAAGCAAGACAACAAGGAAGAGATGCTAAAAAAGAAGCATATGTAGGTGGTATTATGAATGCTATTTCTTCTTATTATAGTCATAAAAAACCAGATAAACCTGATACTTCAATTGCAGATAAGGCAACATCTAAATGAGATAATGGCAGAAATAACACAACCCAAATATCAACAGACAAGTTTTAAAACTAAATCTGCTAAAGTTGCAAGAACAGCTATGCCAAGTGGTTCTAATAAGCAATATAGACCATCTCATGAGGTACGAATGGCAGATATTGTTGCACAAGGTACTGTTAACATTATGGATGCCTATCAAGCGGCTGAAGCAACTGCAGTTAGGCTTGAGCTTGCAGACGAAGAAGTACGACTCCAGAAACATATTAGTGAACAGAAAATGAAGGTGACAAATAACTTAATATCTGCACGACCTAATGAACTGTTACCTAAAGATATGGAAGATAATTTTATTGCAGATGGACATAAGATTGGAGAAGATACCTTAACTGCATATACTGTTAGTGAAGGACTGTCTGAAGATGCTAAACAACAAATTCAACCTAGAATTGATGCCGCAAATAATACTTTCAATATTAATACTCAAAATGTATTTACGAAGGAACTGGTTGATAGATCCAAAATAGCAATTAAGAACAGAAGGAATAAAGAACTGAATGGTTTCCAAAATTATATGACACATATAACAAGGGAAGGTGTTGAAAAACCTACTGGATTATATGAGCCTAACAAAAACCAAGTGGCAGAGAATACTGCAAAACAATATGAAGCATTTTTGCAGACTGAAATAAAACATAAGAATCTTAATAAAGAACAAGCAAAGTTGATGTTGTATGAATTAAAAGAGGAATTGGCAGGAATAATATTAAGTAGACATATGGCACAAAATCCAACAGAAGCTCTCAAGCAATATACTAAAAGACCTTATATGGTTGGTGGTGTACCAGTTGATTCTGCAAGAGTTGCCAAAAACATTGATTCTCTTATAAGATCAAAAGAAAACAAAAGAATTGCAGATGAATCTAATGCATATGAAATAAGAATGTTGTCTTATGCACGAAATAATTCTAGAGAAGTATTAGATGAATATAGTGATGATATTAATGAAGAGAACCATCGTATAATGTTATCTAGGATAGCTAGTGATGATTGGGAGGGTTATGATGTTGATGAAGTACTAAGAAGCGAAGAAGATAAAAGAAAAATTGTACCAAATTATTTAAAGCTTAATAAAGATAAGCCTTACTTGACTAAAGTAATATTAGAAAAGATGGTAGCTACGGCAGTTATAGGTGAAAAAGCATTGGAAGAAACTCGTCAAAGGAAAATGTATAATTTATGGGCTGTTGAACTGGATAGTGCGCTTAATTCTCCAACTTTACAATATTCAGAACATTATAAAGTACAAAATTACAAATGGGTTGATGGTAAGGGTTGGAGGCCAAAGTCAGAGGCTATTACTGAAATAGCAAGAACATATGGAGTGGGGGATGTTGAGGTTAAAACAGCAATGATAAAGGCAATCTCCAGACATAAAACTAATGTAAAACCCGGTAGTGGCATGATCGGAGGTCATACAGCTTTTCTGAATTTTCAAGAAGAGTTATTACAATTTTGGAATGATAAGATATTTGAGGATAAAGGTATAGAAGATGCAGAAGCAAAAGCTAAAAGAGAAGGAAAACTAACAGAACCTTATATTCAGAATCCATTATATTTATCACCCGGGAAAGAACATTATCAGCAAATGAATATAGTGCAACGATATACAATAAATGCAATGGTTGCAGATTTAACGAATCTTACAGAAGATTACAGGAATACCAAGAAAATGTCTTTACCTGATATGATGAAGACATATGATTTTTGGGAAGATAGATTTCTTAATGATGATGGTACATATGAAACCCAAGGCAAAGTCTGGGAAAATATTAAAAATGTACGTTGGAATTTAAGACTTAAAGATTTACAGGAAATACCAAAAGCTACAGCGGCAGACGATCTTGGATTATTAGATAAAATGTTACAAATGCCACATGTACAATTAGATAAGGGTGAAAAAAGAAAATTCATTAATCGTTTAATATTTTTGGATGGTCGTTCTGGAAGAATATGGAAACATGGTACAAACAGGGATCATCCAGATAATTTTGTAGTTAACCGTGTTTGGGAAAATATAGAGCAAAAACATGCTGTATTTAAAGCAAGGAAAATTAAGGAAAAAGAAGCAATATTAGCGGCAAAATTATAAATAATAATAGAAGCAAAACTATAATATGGCAGATCCATTCGAAAATTATCAAGAATATAAGGATGATCACGAAGCATGGGCAAAGATAAGTAATGCTCATCTGCATTTTGCATCAAAACGAAATAAATTTATAGCCAAAGGTGATCCACTTAATATGGCAAAAGGTGCATTTCTTGATCTATATCCAGAAATGTTAGCAAATAAAAGAGTTGATGTTGCAAAGAGAATATATGAGGTATTATATGATGATTATACTCAAGCAGGTTTAGAATTAACACTAGATGCAACTTGGGATAAACGACAAATAGAATATAATTTTTTGCCATCAAGCATTGAAAATAGCAAACATAGAAGTGCATTTACTCATTTAGTTGAGCTAATGTATAAAGCAGGAGGCTTCGCTGAACATACAGATAGTAGACTGGATATTGCACAAAAATTATTTGAAGATTACAGAGTAGTTGATGTTGGAGGTAAGCAAAATCTATATTTTACTAAGCGAGAACTTAGGGAACACAGCTTTACTATAGAAGATGTATTAGATAATCTTCCTTATATAATGGTATATTTTGATAAAATGGGTTATGAATTAACACCTTTTCCTGACGGTTATGGAGATACGGAGAACCAGCAAGCAATATTAAAGAAAAAGCAAAAAGAAATAAGATCAACAGATTCAGATAACAGTATGTGGACTTCATATAGACGTACTGGAGAAGGAGGAGGTTTAGAAGTTAATATAATGGCTGGTAATCATAATGAAAGATCATTTGATGTCGTTTACAAATGGCATTATATTAAGGATGGTAAAGCAGAACCATTGGTAGTTGATAAAGATCTTATGTGGAAAATATTGATACAGGCAAAATCTACACATTTTTTAGATGCACAAAATGATCCTTATGAAATGGGTGTTGGAGAAAGAAGGAAAATGTTACCAGCAGTTTCATGGGGTTTAGGTTTAGGTCAAGATACTCTAAGAGAAAAATGGAAACAATGGTATGAATCAGGTGGTGAAATTGTAACAGATAAAAAAACTGGGAAGCCAACAAGAGAATATTCTGGACCACAAGGAGCAAAAGTATGGAGAAGTATTCCTCATGCATTACAAGAAGTTTTTGATCCAAGAAAATTTGAATATGATTATATTATTAAAACTTTATGGGAAAAATATGGAGAACCCGGGGAAAATCTATCAGATAAGGATTTTGAAGAAATGATTGAAATGGAAATACAGAATAATACTTGGACATTTCAAGAAAGATGGTTTTCAAGGATTTGGGATAAATGGTCAGACTATGTACAACCTCCCGGTAATCCTAATTGGACACAAGTGGGACATGATGCATATAAGCCTAGTTTGTCTGGAGTATATAATGCATTAATGGAAGATGAGTAGAATATGATAGTACAAGATTATTCAATTGATCAAGGTGGTGGCAGAATGGGTGAGGAGCTTTTTGCTCAAGCTATAAGAAGGTTTAAACCTAGTGTCTGGTCACAAATGGAAGAGACTTATGAAGCAGGTTTATATCATAATCCTGTAATGTGGGCTACTCAATTAATAGCTGGTGCTTTAGATGAGACTGCTGAAATTTCAAAAGAAGAATGGAATATAGATCATCCTGAATATAGAGATGGTCTTAGTTGGCATGAAGGTAAAACACAATTACAGGCAAGGATTGAATCAGAAAGATATGATAGAGAAGCTATACATTCTGGATACATGAAAAATACTGATCCATGGGATTTACATAATGTTGGAGCAATGTTTACTTCTGCATTACATGATCCACTTACTTTTATGCCTTTTGTTGGAGGATTTTCAAAATTAGGAACAATAGGTGCAAAATTATCTGGGAGATTAGGATTAACGAGAAAGTTAGGTACAACATTAAGTCCTAAAAAAGCATCATTGATTGGAGTATTAAGCAGACCTTTTAAACCTGTAGGATATTGGGCAACAGAAGCAGGATTGGCAGAAACTACTTACCAAATCATAAAAGGTGTTTCTAAAGAGTCTAGCGGAGAAGATGTTGATTATATTGGTGCATTGACAGATATAAGTATAGTTACATTAGCTGGTGGTGCATTAGGTATGTTTCCCATGGCAAAGAATTTCAGGAAGAACTTTTCAAAAGAAGAACTATATGATGCAATGGGAACTGCAATAAACAGTATGAAACAAAAAGGACATGTAAAATTGGATGGTGATGGTTCAGGTTCAGCAACTATAAAGACTGATGCTGAGATGAAAGCAGAATATAAATCTCAAATGGAAGATTTGCGTAAATCTGAAGCATATGAGACTGATGCTGATCTTCATCCTTTCTTTAAACATGCTGAAACATTAGGGAAAGATGTACTTAGTGTAGCTGAAACTCTTATTAATCAATTCAAAAGGTGTATCAGATGACAACACCCTGTAGCGATATATTAAAAAAAGCTGGTCTTTCAAAAGAAGAAAGAGAATTAATAGAAACAATGAGTCGGCAAGGTGAATCTACTTCCAAAATAAAAGAGAAATTCTTTCAAGCCATTGAAGATAATGGATTAATAGATAAAAGCGATAGAGTTAGAGAAGCTAAAACAAATGATTATTTAGAATTGCTACAAGATATTGTTTTAAACAGTAAAACTGCATATAAACGACTATTTGAACTTCTGGTTGGAGATAAGTCTGGTATTACTTCAAGAACATTAGGACGAACACAGGAGCGATTTGGATATATGGCATCTTTACTCAAAATGTCAAATAGTGATATAAAGTGGCTTTTGAACCAAGAAAAGTTTGTAAGAGATTTAATGATAGAAATGAATGATTGGAAACCTAAAAGAAAAACAGACAATAAACTTGCACATGAAGTTGCGAGTGCGCTTGTTGATCGTCAACGTATGCAAGTTGGAGAAATGAATAGTTTTGGTGCTGGAATGCATTGGCTGGATGATTATGTAACAAAACAATGGCATGATCCATTCAGAATGTTAAAGGCAGGAGAAGATAAATGGGTTAATGATATACATAATAGGCTCGATTATAATGTAACTAAGGAACGAGTTCTACGACTTCTAGATGAAAGAGGTATTAAATTAACAGAAGAATTTGACTTGAAGAAATATTTAAGAAGTACATTCAGGCAACTGACTACAAAAGAAGCAGATGATGGAATGCTTATAACATATTTACGAGCTTCAAGATCATTTGCATTCAAGGATGCAGATGCATTAATAAATTATAATACAATTTATGGACATAAGAATATGGCTCATGCAATATTTGAAAACATGACATTGTATGATAATCATATTTCATTAGGCGAAACTATGGGATATGGATACACTAAAAAGATTGAACCAGATAAAATAACAAAAGAATTGGTGCAAGAAGAAGTTGTAGAAGCTAAACGTATGGGTGAACCGGGAGCTATTAAAGAAGCAGAGAAAAAATTCAGAAAGTTATTCAGGCAGGATGTAAACCCAGTTAAAGAAACAAAAATAGCAATTCAAATCTTAAAAGATAACAAGAAAATAAGTAATTACCAATATAGAAGACTCAGAGGAGCATTAGCTCAAGTATCAGGTGATGCACATATGATTGCTAGTCCTACACTTGCGAAAATGACAATGGGCTTCCAGTTTTGGCAATATTTGACAACTTTAGGTAAGGCAACTCTTGGTTCAGTAAATGATTTATGGACATCCCCACTTTTACTGCATTTTCAGGGAATAAAACCCGGAGGTGCATATCTTGGTATGATTAACCATATGTTAAGGAAAACATTCAAGCAAATACCTAAAGCAGAACGAGATATGTTGTTGAGACAGTTAAGAGTAGGAGTTGATGGAATATTTGAAAGTTATTCAAGAAACTTCATTAATACACCTAAAATGGGTGTTCTCAATGATATGACTGATAAAATGTTTGATTGGAATCTCTTGAATTGGTGGACTAATTCTACTAGAGAAGGTGCGGCAAAGATGATGTCAAATTACTTTGCTGGTAATTTAAGTTTGAATTTTAATAAACTTCCTGATAGATTTAAAAAATTAATAGGTGAATATAAGATTGGAGCAAAAGAGTGGGATTTGTTAAAAAAGATAGGTGCATTTGATGAAACAGCATTTAATCCTAAAGGTTCCAAGAAAGTTAAGTATATTACTTCTGATTGGATTGGAGAAAGAGCAGAGAAATTAGGAATTGATTCAAAAATCGCTAAACCATTACAGGAAAGTCTTAATCGTTATTATGTAATGGAAAGCAGACTTGCAATACCTGAAGCTGGTGCGGCAGAACGAGCATGGATGTATGGAGATAGTAAAAGAGGTTCTTTACCAGAAACAGGTGCAAGATTATTCTTTCAATTTCGTACATTTCAAGTAAAGTTAATTAGAGGTATGATCCCAAGAATGTATGAAATGGGACTTCCATCGTTAATGCATATAATCCCTGCACTAACATTTGGATACCTCTCAATTAGCCTTAAAAAGATGGTAGCAGGAAAGATGCCTCCTGCCTATGATGATCCTGACACTTTGACCGATGCTTTAGTTCACAGCGGCGTAGCAGGTTTTATAGGGGATTTTATAGGAGGACAGTATGGGAGGTACCAGCATGAGATTGATGAGGTATTATTGGGAAGTGCATGGTCAACAATTAAAAATTGGGGAGAATTAGCTTCCGGGTTAACTAGTGGAGACAAGAATTCATCTGATGTTTGGAAACAGTTGCGTTATAATATTCCGTATGGTAATTTATTTTATACAGAAGCAGTAATCAACTATGGATTACATTATGGTTTAATGGAAACATTTAGTCCCGGATATCTAAAAAGAATGGAAGCAAGAGAGGATGGTTTAAATGAAGGTTTTATTATGAATCCTTCTAGTGTATGGTCTTTTGGAGGTTTAAGATGATTACAACTGATATTAATAGAGCAGAATTTACAGGTAATGGAAGTGCCACAGATTATGTATTTGCTTCAGGTGGTACTGATATACCAGTAAAAAATCAAGATCATATTAAAGTTTACCTTACAAATACAGGTACTTTTACTGCTAATGCAAGTACAGAAGTATTTACTAATGTTACACTAAATGGTTCTGCAAATATTAATCATGGTCATGTAGATACCGAAATAATCAGAGTTTCTGCGGCAACTGCATTACCAGCAGGATTAATAGTAAATACTGATTATTACATTAGAGAAAAAACTTCGACAACATTTAAAGTAGCCCTTACTTCTGGTGGTGATGTTGTACCAATAACAGATACAGGAACAGGAGCTTTAACTTGGACTAAATCTCGATTAAATATATTAGGTACAGATTATACAGTAGTAATATCTGGAACTACAGCAACAGTAAAATTTACAGTAGCCCCTCCGAATACTGTTGGAATACTTCTTCTAAGAGAAGTACCATTTGAACAGAATACAGACCTTCTTAATAATTCCCTCATAGAAGCAGAATCCTTAGAATCACAATTAGATCTTATAGTTAACCAAACTCAGCAATTAAAGAACCAGACTGCAAGAGATTTAAGACTTTCAGATAATTTAACTGCAAGTGATGCAACAGAAAGAGCAGTAACTTTAAATGTTACCTCTGCAAATAGAGCATCCAAAGCATTAAAATTTGATGCACAAGGTGATCTTGCTGTATCAGATATTGATGTTGACCAATCACAGGATTACACCTTAGAGGCACAGTCATGGGCAACCCAATCTCCTGCGGCAGTTAATACATATACTGATTCTGTATCTACTCCAGTTTCTCCTACAGCATACTCTGCAAAGGAACATGCAGTTGGAGATGCAACACCTTCGTCAAAGAATTATGCAACTAAAGTAAATGGTGCAGTAACAGGCACAGATTATAGTGCAAAAGCATGGTCAGTAGGTGGTACTGGTGTTACCGAAACAGGAACAAGG
>Ga0114910_1000379_pt1 | contig 23136 bp, 31 predicted proteins | sample MalvireepMed_908_FD_83500 | JGI IMG/M metagenome (GOLD analysis project Ga0114910, IMG submission 83500) | Marine viral communities from the Global Malaspina Expedition - Malaspina viral metaG DeepMed_908 | ecosystem: Environmental > Aquatic > Marine > Oceanic | place: Mediterranean Sea...
CGCATATCCCCCCCATGCCCTAAACCGCGAGAAACCATACTCCGCCCCTATAAACCCTTCCGGCCACTACAGGGCATTTATGGCCCTCGGGTTTTCCCCCGTGGCCGCGAGCCGGGCCCTTCAACTTTTCCGCCGTGACAGTCTGTCAACCCTCGACAATTTGGCACGCCGCGCGAACCCATGAAACGCACCCGCACCAAATGCGACAAGTTGATCGCGCTATCGTGCGATCGGTATTGTGACGGCGGCGCCTGGGGCCCGAAGGATCACAAACTCCTTGTGGATACGGTGGACGCCCTCAACGATAGAATCCGCGAAATCAATAACAAACTTTTCGAGGTGGCGGGGATGGCCCATATGGATATCGCGTTGAGCGCGTGCCGCTATGCCGAAACGCTACGCACGGAGCGCCGGGAGTTTGAGCGGATACGGGATAAGGCCAACAAAACAAACCGGGAATCCTGGGAGCTGAAACAATCTTTGCAAGGCGAACTTTTCAAATAGGGGCAAATCATGACAGATAACGAAACCGCAACTTCCTACACCTCTGGTGTCGATTGGCAAAACCTGGGAACCCGCGCGGCCCGGTGCTCCTGGTTTAGGTGGCGGCCCGGAATGTTAGCAACGAGATTTAGCGGCGCGGGGCAATTCGATGATATGTGCCGCGTAGACTCGGCCATAGAAGGAACGCAAGAGGTATGGTGGCAGCATGTGGGGGAACCTGGGGAGGATTACACCCCGGACCTATCAGACCCAACGACGCAAGGCGCGGTGTTTGCCCAGATAATGAAGGCGTTTGACGGGCGCGAAATTAAGATCGGGCGGTACGGGGGCGAAGCATATCCCGGTGGCCGGTGGTATCTGTCAATTGATGGTGCATTTGATGAGGAGATCGAGGAATTGCGCCCCTCCCGGAAATATAATTGGGAATCCGAGGAATACGGGGAATTGCTCGTGTTGGCGCTCGAGGCCCTGGACGGCGGGGAGTTGGGGAAATACGGAATGGAGATCGTGCCATGACCTCACCAAAAATCACCAAAGCCGAACAACAGATCGCAAAGGACCAGATAAGCCGGGAAGATCCGACGGGGGCCCTATTGATTCAGGCGATCCTTTCGGCCGCTCCTGATAAGGTCAAGCGCCGCTACCGCAAGATTTTTAAGGGGCAAATGAAATCGATCAACCCCTCCGCGCTTGTGCACGTGGCGATCGCCCAATTGCTAATGCTCAGTTTGGATTCGGATATCGAGGTGCGGGACAAGGTGAAGCTCTCAACGGCTTTGATAGAATCGATCCGAAAGATAACCGAACGTTTCGAGCTGCAAAGCGCCGAGCCCGTGGCGATCTTCCTTCAAAACTTCACGACCACGACCACCGCCGAACTGGAACAGGGGATCGAGTTTGGGAAATGAAGCCGAAAAGCGGCGCCGGGTGCTCGAGGCCGTGATCGCGATCTCCATGGATTCCATGGGCCCCGGGAAGGGCGAAGAGGCCGACGAAATCGAAGGCCAAGAATTGGAGCATATGGCGATCACTATGTTTGGATGCCCGGCGCCCGACGAAATCGACGACGAATGAAAACGATCACAAACTGGGCGGATCTTTGGGGCTTCACGCCATATCCGAAACAAGAGGCTTTTTTGCGAACCCCGAAGAATCGGGCGGCCTTTATCGGAGGATTCGGCTCGGGCAAATCCTGGGCGAATGCGGCCCGGTGCGTGCTCGCGGTTTTGGAGTCGGCGGAATGGTCCCGAAAAAACAGCATGACCGGGATATCCGATGGCATTATCGTCTGCCCAACATACGACCTTTGCGTTAATGTCATGTTGCGCGCGTTAGAGGAGATCAACGACGGTATGACGGGGGCGACTGGGCACGGCATAATCTCCCAGGTAAACAAATCCAAAATGGAAGTGATAACGCACTGGGGCTCGAAGATCCTCCTTCGGAGCGCGACCCGTTGTCAAAATCTCGTCGGGTTGAATCTCGGTTGGGCCGCCATGGATGAAGTAACCACAATGGCCCGGGAAGAGGAGGTTTTTGATTTGCTCCAGGCCCGCCTACGTTGCCCCAAAATGCCGCCGGGCCGCCGTTCCCTATGGATAAGCACCACCCCCCAAGGGTACACCGGGTGCATAAGACGCCTTGGCGAGCTTCGAAAGGCCGACGAAAGCGCCGTCTGTATGATCCGCGCGGCCTCGCACGATAACCCGCACCTTGATCCCTCGTTTATTGAATCGCTTCGGGCCACCTACTCAAAGGCCCGATGGAAGGCCGAGGTGCTCGGAGAAGTCTCCGCCCCCACAACGGCTATATTCCCCGAGTTTTCGGCGAAACACGTGATCCCATGGGTCCAACACGAGGGCGATTGGATAGCCGGCGCCGACTGGGGGCTGACGCGTCACCATTTCCTCGAGATCGACGTGGTGGAACTGGACCCCGGGATCAAAACCTACGTAGTGGTAGGCGAACACTTCACGCCGAACGAGTCGATCGATCGTCAAAACCGGTGGTGGCACGAGCTGAAGGCCCGCCGCCACAAACACCCGATCGCGGTGGGCATTGACCGGGCCGACAACTGGAAACAGGGCCGGATGGTTCGCCAGTGGGGATGGCGCACCAAACAAAACGACGATTCGCGCGGGATGGCCGCGAGGGTGCTCCCGGGGGTGGAGCTTATCCGCGATCTCTTAGACCCCGCCGACGGCGGACCCCCGCGGTTGTATTTATCTGATAAGCTTGTGCGCGAAGGACGCCAGGATCGGTGGTCAATTTTCTATTGTTTGCAGGAATACAAATGGATGCTAGCACCTGACGGGATATCGCCGATCGACGCCGTTCAACGTTCTGGGCATGAACATGCGATCGATAGCCTGAGATACGCAATTTTGAGCCAGGAAAAGTGGCGAACTACCCGTGGATATTACGCTTTAGACACAAAACCGAGGCCTGAGAATGCTCTCCGTATCGTTTGAAAATCTTGACGAATCCACCTTTGACAAACAGTCTCGGGATCTCGAGAAATTCCACATGCGGGATTATTCGCCGGCGGTGGCCGCGCTAAAGCAAATGTTCCCGACGAGTTGGAAAAATATACCCCTCCGATCTTGTCCGTTTGTGTATTCGGTGGCCCGGGAGCTTGGGAGCCTATACAGCACCCCGCCAAGCCGCACCTTCGAGGGCGTGCGAAACCCCGAAACCGAAACGGCTATCAGGAAATTGTACGCCTCAACGCGAATTGACGAAATCATGAGATCGGCGCAAGAATACCTCGTGATTCAAGGGAGCTGCGGGATCTTGATCCTCCCCGACCCTTCGGGCACCCCGGGTCTTTTCTCCCTCCACGTGCTCGCGCCCTGGAGGATAAAGCCGGATCGGCCTTCGCCGCTTATCACTGACGAGCGGGCGATCAGGCGATGGCGGATCCGCCTCCCGCGAAAGGAAACGGCATATGGCACGATTCAAGAGGACGATCTCGTCCTGACCCCCGAGGCGATCACGTGGGCCGACGGCACGCCATATTTCGAAACCGCCGAAAACCCGATCGGGCCAAATATCCCCCTTGTGATTTTACGCGCGGCGCCGGCTGGAACTGCCAGCGGGGGCCGGTTTCTACCTGTCCCAAACGGCGATTTATTGGCGGCACAATTGGCCCTTGTGTGCGGCTACAGTGACCTCGGCGCAATCTGCTCGTCCCAGGCATGGGGCCAAAGAATTTTGACGGGTGGCAATATGGAAGCCTCCGAGGTTCAGGTGGGCCCCGATACCGTGCTCGCGCTCGAAGAGGGCCACGACTTCAAAATTGTATCAGGCGATTCCGGCTATCAGGGATTTATTGCAAGCCTGGAATCCTATTTGAAATTGGTTTGCAGCCAGAACAAAATTGACGCCTCGGCGCTCCTGAGTTCCGGGGCATATACAGCCGCTTCTCGCATTGTAGAGCGGGCAGATCGCACCCTGGAAAGGCGGATCCACATCATGGAATGCGAGCGGGCCGAGGGGCGGATCTTCCGCTTCCTGGCGCGATGGACAAACGCGATCCGCGGGCTCCCGGTTTTCCCGGTGGCCGACATTTCGGTCAAGGTGGAGTATCACGAATTTATTCTTCCCTTCGATCCCCTCCACGAATCGCAAGCCTCCCAAATCCGCGCAAGCTCGGGCCTCGAGTCTATCGTGGAACAAATCGCAAAGGAACGCGGGATCTCCCAGGATGCCGCCGCGCTCGTGCTCGAAGAGAATCTTGCGGTGCAGCGGAAGATCAAAAACGCCACGAGCGATCAACCCCCGCCCGAGTTTATCCCCAAAACGATCGCGGTGGACTTCGACGGGGTGCTGAAGCCGGGGGCCTTTGATTCAACCTCTGGGCCCACCCCGGCAACAGTGGCCGCGCTCGAACAATTAACGCTGGACGGCTACCGCTTGATCATTGTATCGAGCCGGCCGGTTGACCAGATCAAGCAATGGCTTGCCGATCATGAGATCTCGCACTATTTTGAAGAGGTAACGAACACGAAAAACCCCGCGCTTTTTTATATCGACGATCGCGCGATCCGATTCCCGGGTGGCGCCGGCGGGTGGGATGGCGTGGTTGATATGATCAAACAGGGGAGGGCCTCCGCATAATGTCAAAAAAAGGACCTATCGCGCACGTCGAGGTAAAATACGCTGGTGGCCTGACGGCCACCTCTCGGAAAATGTACAAGCCGCTTTTGAGAATGTTTGCGGCCTACGCTGGAAAAATAAAACACCGAGTTACAAAGATCGGAAAACGAGCACAGGGGCGGCCTTCGGGAATTATCCAAAAATAAGAACCCCACTAACAAAGGCGGAGAGAGAAATACGGATCGCCAAAGCGAAAAAAAATATGCAGGGGTTGGCGATATGGACCAGCGTACTCGACAATATTAAGGCGAAGCGCGGCGGGCGCCGGCGACAATACCAACGCCGGGGCGGAATGTGGAAAGGGCTAACCGTCAAAGCACAGGCCAGCGGAAAGCGCGTGACCATGAATTTCCAGCGTAGCTCGCTAGGCCGCGACGGGAAAAAAATACCCAACAAAACAAAAGCGTGGTTTTCAATGATCCACCGGGGCCGGCACGCCGAAGCCTCGCACCTTTTCCAGCCAACTGATGCGGAATTTGAGGCGTTGAAATTGGCTTATTCGCTTAACGTGGTTCCGGGGATGATAGACGAAATCCAAGCTAGACAGAAAATGGTTGCAGATATAAAAAAGAAATTTAAGGGCGATCCCAAACTCAAACAGATGATCGCGGCCGTGTTGAAAACGTAAGGGGGCACAATGGATCAAATTCCGAAGGCCGACGCGCCAAGCGCCGAGGCTACACAACAAACGACACCACCGGCGGCGGAGGCTAAACAGCCCGAGCTTGATTTAAAGCCCTCGGGCCTGGCGCCTACCCCACCAACACCCGAACCCGCACCAACACCCGAACCCGTGGCGCCGGCGGCCCTGGTAACACCCCCCGAGCCCGAGGCGAAACCGAAGGCAAAGCCCGCCGCGAAAAAAACGGCGATCGACCCCGCCGAGCTGGAAAAAATCGCGGGGGACTACGCAGAGCTGAAACAATCGCACGACGCGCTTCAGGCCGCGATAGTCTCCGCCCAAGGCGACCGACGCCTCCAGGTTATCCGCGCGGCGGGGGTTGAGGCCCTAAGCTCTGAAGAAATCATGAAGCTCGCGCCGACAGTGGACCCCGACACCACCGAGGGCCGCGCCCAGATCAACGCGTGGATCGACGCGCACCCCGGGCTCGTGGCGCCGCGGCTTCGGATGCAAACGACACCGGCCAAAGAGATCGCGGCTACGGCTATCGACAACCCCGCGGTCAAAAGCCTCTTCGGGGACGCGGAAACCGTGAGATCACGAATCAAAACATTGATGGGAGGAGACTAAATGGGACGCCCACGGAAAGATCTAAGCGCCGCCGAAGAACAGGCCTCAAGACTTATCTCCGCGCAAAAAATATATGAAAGCCTGCAACACGGCCGCGCCTTCGGGATCCACGGGGTACCGCAAAAGCACCGAGCCGGCGCCCCAGACCCGCACGACCGAACGGGAAACGCCAAGCTCCCCGCCGATTATCGGTATTACCGGATCGCCGCACCGGACACGAACGAAGGCCGGAGACAAACCGAATTCATAAAATCCATGGGATACGTGGAGGCCACCGACGGCGAATATTTTCCCTCCATGCCCGGGGGCAAGATCTACAAATGCCACCCCGCGCAGCACGACGAGGCTAATAAGGCTATGAAAATGATAGCGGTGCGGGAACATTCCAAGGCCGCCGAATCCGAGCGGCACCGGCTCCAAGAGTCGGCCCGATATAAGTTTGGCATGGGCGAAGTAACCGCCGAGATCGACTCCCGCGAAATCGACCCGAGAAATTTATAAGCCCCAAACGCCCACAAGCGCGATTTTTTATGTTAGTTCTGGAATAACTCCAGCACGAGGATCGCCCTATGGCCGCACAAACGACCTTTTCGCAAGCCGCGAGCACACAAGTCACCGAAGCATTTTTCGACGGCATAGGCGACGGCGCCGCGGCCCTCGCGCAAATGGAAAAAGTTGTAAAGATCGACCGCGACGACGTGGCGAGCTTGAAAAAAGCCGCGATGCACGGGATCACGACGTTAGCCGCGTGGGATGGTGTTTCGGATCCCTCAAATACGAGCGTTTCGAGCACCTATCAACAGACAGTGACGTACAATATGTACGTATTGAACGTGCGGCTTCCCAGTCACGACGCAATGGACGTTCCGAACCTCGTTTCGGAGTCGGCCCGGAAGCTCGGATTTGCCGTATCAAACAGCGTTGCGGATCTCGGGTGGGCGCAAATGGTTAAGTGCTGGACCCACGACGCCGCCGACGGCAAACCCCCGATCGACGCGGCCCACCCCACAAGCGGCGGCGGCACCTTCGACAATAAAGAAACCACGACCTTGGACGCCGCCGGCCTGGCCGATGCCCTCGCGCGCCTCCGGAAATTCAAGGATTACGATAATTCGACTTATGACGCGGCCCTCGGTGAGCTGGCCCTTGTGGTTCCAGCGGAACTGGAGCGCACCGCCCAGGAAATAATTTTGCCGGCCTTTTCTGGCTCGGATCTGTCTGCTAACTTCTTCGCCGGGTATAATATGAGCTGCGTTTCTTCGGGCAAGCTCACGGATGATAATAATTGGGCAATTATTCCCGTGAATTCTACCCCCGTGCACCTCTGGCTTCGCGAGGCGCCGTCTGTGACGAGTTACCGCGACGATGCGAGCAATTCTCTTAACCTCAGAGTGCAAATGGCCGCCGCGGCATACTTCGTTCCGCCAGGATGGAATACCATCGTTGGAAACACTCCCGCCTAAACTCGGAGGGCTTCCGGTGTGCCATATTTGCGACCGATCGAGGTTATTCAAAACCAGGCGGGATCCGCTTCAGTCATAGTTGACGAAGAGGCGGCCTCGGCCGTTGTCACGCTGGAAAAGCTATCGGGCGAAACGGTCGCCACCCTATCGGCCACGGTGGACACCTACAGCGCGACGATCGCCACAGTGACGGGCGATCAAGCGGTGGTTTCCTCTTCCGGCTCCGCGCTCGTGGCCGGCGATCCCCTGTTGCACGTCCCGGCCTCCGGTGTGCCCTCCAGGTTGTGGATCTCCACGTACACCTCGCCGAGCACTATCACCTTTGAGGCGCCGCCGGTTTCCTCGTTTGCGGCTTCAGACGCGATCAAGGGGTGCAAGATCACGGCCCCGATCCCCTCTTCGGCCACGGCGGATTTGGGTGTAAACTATCGGATCCGGTGGGTGATTACATACGCGAGCGGGGCGGTAAACTCCTACGACCAGCGGCTCTACGTGGTGCGCTCGGGCTTTCCGGCCACCCCTTCGATCACCGACACCGGCCGATTCGTGGCCGCAAATTGGCCTTCGGAGTACGAGCTGCAAGGCGGCGAGCGTTTGCGCCGGGTATGCTTCGCGGCCCAGGATAAGCTACGAAACGAGCTTTTGGGCCGCGGGCGGTATGCACACCTCACCGGCGCCGATAGCTCCACGTTTGCCGAAGCCGGGCTCCTGGCGCTTCAATCGGTGCTTTTAATGGAGGGCTTTTTCCATGCCGACACCGATCGCGTTGCATACGGCGAATCCCTAAACAAACGCTTTTTCGGTGCGGTTATGACCGGCCTCCGCGCCCTGTCTTTTTATGACAAAGACGGCGACGGCACGATCTCGGATTCTGAAAAGATAAAATGGGGCGGGATTCCGGCGGTGCGTTATTGAGCACACGGGCCCATACCCTGGTTGCGAACCTCATAACAAAGATCGAGGCCATAACGCCCGACGAACAAGCCGGGGCCGCCGATAAATTCCGGCACGCCCCGGGCATGGACCCCGACGCCGCGATCAGTCGTGATCGTTCATTCGCGCTCGCGCCCACGGCGCCAGTGATTCGGGATAATCGCTATATAAGCGCAACGCGGCCCGCGGTGGTTGTGCTCGATCTCGTGCTCGTGGTGGCTTACCAGGCTACCCGCAACGCCGCCGATCGCATTTTGAAAGATTCGGAAAGGCTCCTAGATGCGCTCGAAGGCTTCCAAAGCGAATACTCGGAACACGTACTAGAGCTTGGGATCACGAGCGGGACAATTACCGCGCTCGATCGCACTATTCTAAGCGAATTTGTGTTATCCATATCTTATAGCCTCGATCTCAGTTAGGAGGATCCCCGATGCCCAATTATTCCAGCTCGAAAATCGCCCGCCTATCGGTCAAAAACCAGGCGGCCTGGGGGACGGCGGATGTAACCTCAATGATCGATCTCGAGTGCGAGGTGCCGAGCTTCGATTTTCCTACCGAGCTTTTGGAAATCGACTCCATTCGATCCGGGTTTTTCTCGCCTCCACCTATCGCGGGCGCTCGAAGTGGCGGAACGCTATCGTTCAAAATGCGAATGCACGGCTGGAGCACCGCGGGCACAGGGATCGGCGTAAGCCCGACCGAGCACGCCGATTCCTTGATGCTGAAGTATGCTCTAGGCGCGAACCTTTCCGATAACTATACAACGGAGCTGGGCACGGGCTCCACGACCACGAACGTTAAGGTGGGCGATGGGACAACCGCGAGCCTTTCGGCCGGGGGCGGAATTGTTGTACCCTCAACCACGGCGGGCGAATACAAATTGGGCGTGATCAAAAGTGGTGACGGCGACCCCGACCCCGAAGAGCTTACCCTTTCCTATCCTTTGGCCGCGGCTGTCGCTTCGTCTGGTACGATTTATGGCACGAACACCGTTTATCTATCGACAGGAATCACCCCCTTAACGTTTTTGTGGACCGGCCAAAACGAGGGCGAATATTATACCCTTTCGGATTGCGTCGTGGAGTCGGCCTCGATTACGTGCAGTCCGGCCGGCCACCTCGAGGTAGACTACTCTGTGAAGGTTGGAAATTGGTCCCAAACCCCCGCCGGGGCCGCCACAACCTCTTACACCGTGTCAGATCCTTATCTCCCCGTGGCCGTGGGGCGCTCCGGTGGCTCGCTCGCGACGACTACAGGATCGGTCAATACAGAATTGCCAGTCGGCGATCTGACCATTACGATCACCAATACATTGATCGAGGCTCGCCAGTTTGCGGCCTCCGAAGGGATCGCCCAGTACATCCTATCCGATCGCGTGGTGGCGCTTTCCATGACCATTCCCACGACCGACGCCCTCACCACCTCCGCGTGGGCCGACCTTGTGGGCACCACCGGAGACGCCGTGCGCTATGAGCTTGGGACAACCCCGGGAAAAATGTTTGGGATGTATATCCCCGCACCGTTCTACAAATCATTGACGGCCGAGGACCAGGGCGGGCTACACGGGCTTTCGGTCGATTTCGGGGTGGGCACGTATTCGGGTGACACCGCGATCGCCGCCGAGGCCACCGCAAACACCGATTTTCGCGTATATTTTGGGTGATTTATGAAGGGCAACGGGCAAAAGAAAAACGGGAACGGAAAGATCCGCCACGAGGCCGGGGCTCAGCCCTGGTATATCCGATCGGTTGATACGGTTGATCTGGTCTATCGCCACGATCCCGCCGTCAAAAAGTTTCCCAAACAGGACACCGACGCGGCCCCGATCGAAGCGTGCACGATCCGCGAGGGCCAGGCGCCGGCGGTTTTCGTCGCGCGACCCCTTACAAACCGCGAACACTTGGGAATGGCGAGCCTGTCGATCCGGGGGATTCAAGAGGACAAGCTCCACGAGCAATACCTAGCCGCCGCATTCGAGATCGCGCAAATGTGCATAACGGAAATCCGCAACCCCGACGGATCGATCATAACCGGCGACGAGTGGCGGGAGGTTATAAACCAAGCCCACCCCGGCCTCGTCGTGGGCCTCGGGCTTTGGATTTTGGGGGAGAGCACGTGGGATCCTGTAGCCTCAAAAAAAAAGCCGCAACAACCGCGAACCTCCATAAGCTGAGGAAGATTTACGGGATCACGTGCGCGGTTTCGGGGTGCGTGGGCAAATGCGAGGATCTCGCGGGCACCTACGGCGATCACGAATTTGACCGGTGCCCGGTGGCGGCGCTAAGCGCCCCGCGGTGGGCGGTAGTCCTTGAGTTGTACAACGCCTCGAAGGTGGCGCCGTTGGCAGAGTGGCCGGAAGGGTGGACGCCGTGGATCGTGCGCGGGCTTTCCGACCTCACCACTGAGATCAAACAGGCGGAAAACGCCGCAACAATGGAGGCTTATAAATCCCATGGCCGCTAGCGTTGGAAAATATGAAATGATCTTTTCCCTGAAGGGGGAGGACAAGGCGACCACCGTTTTAAAGAAGGTGGACGGGAGCTTTAAGAAAACCGCCAACCAGGCGAAAAAAGCGGGGGCCTCCTTTCAGGGCACAGGAGGCGCCACAACGGACTTGACCGGATCGATTATGGGGTTTTTGCCGGGTGGGGCGGCAATGTCGGCGGCAATGCAGGGAATGAGCGCCAGCAGTGGGCTTGCCACCCTCGGCATTTCCGCGCTTACGGCGGGGATCATGGCGGCAGTGGGCGCGCTTTTCATGATGCGGGGAAGGGCCGAAGAGGCCGCGGCCCTCACCTTTCGATTGTCACGCCTCGGGGATGGATTCGCCGAGACCACGATCAAGATCCGCAAGCTCAAACGGGAATCCGGCGGGGTATTTTCCACAAAGCAACTTGTTGATTTCCTGACAGTTCAAAAGGAAATGAACGTCGATCTGGGGATCACGGCGCAAAACCTCAGAATGCTAGATCTACGGTTTACCGCGCTCGGCCTGGACGTTGGGACCGGGCTCCGGCAAATGACGGAAGCGATCAAAACCGGCCGGCAAATGTATCTGCAAAAGCTCGGGCTCGTGGATAACCTGACCGAAGCATGGAAAAAAGAGGCCAAATCGATCGGGCACGTTCTCTCACAGGAAGAGAAAATGGTAGTGACGATCCGCGAGGTCAAAAAGGGGATGGCGAATATACAGGTTGGCGGCTCGGGTGGGCCAATAACAGCATTCGAGCGTATAGCCGCCACCTTTGAGGAATTCGGGGTTGCGCTGGGGGAACTGTTCGATCCCCTTTTCGAGGCCCTGGCGCCGTTCCTGGAAGGGCTACAGGGAATCTTCGAATCCCTCGTTCCGGTGGCCTCGCTTGTCATGCGACCGTTTCAGGCCGGCTTTCAGCTCATAGGCGAGGTTTTGCGGGGAATTGTGGACGTGCTCGGATCCTTTATTATCCCCCTTGTGAAAACTCTCGACCGGCTCCTGGGCGACCGGATAGCGGTTACAACCGAAGCGATCCGAGACGGGTTTGTGATAATTGCGGGGTGGGCCGAGGGGCTCGCGCTTTCAATAGCCGATTGGCTTGACAGCATAACCCGCGTACACGAAGAATACCGCGATTTTCTCGTGACCGTGGGCTATTACACCCAGACCGAATTGGATAATCTTCGAGCCCTGGAAAAGGCCCTAGAGCTTGGCCGCGCGCGCACCGCAGAATTTGAACGAGGCCGGGGCGTTATTCGGGATTCCGCGAGCCTTCAAAAACAGATCAACGATTTGGGCGCGAAAAACCTATCGATCAACGAGAAAATCGAAACCGTTTTGCGGCGATCTGAAAAGTGGAGGCTCGAGCAAAAAAAGGCGGCAGTCGGCCTCACGGGCGAAGAGCTGAAACGCCTGGATGCTTTGGCGGTTATTTTGCGCGTGGAGGGGGCGACCTCGAAAATCAAAGCCCAAATGGCTGTCAATGCGAAAAACATTCTTGCGATCGAGTTGAAGCGTGCGGAGCTGCAAGCGCGGGTACGCGAGGGCGGTCCCATGGTTGGGCTTGCATTTGCTGGCGAGATCGCCGCGATGAACACCGCGCTTTTCCTCGCACAGGATAACCAAAAAATCCTCGCCGCAGAAATGCAAGCCGCGGGCAAAGCGGCGGCTAAATTTGCGCCGGCAGAAAAGGCAACGAAAGCGCGCGGAGGGCCTAAAAAACTTACGGAAGAGGACGCCGCAAGGGCAAAAGAAATCACGAACGAGCTTCGAGAAATAGAGCTGGGGTTGATTGGCGAGAAAAACAAATTGACCCGGGCAAGCGCGGAGATGGAGCGCGGGGTTTTGCGGGCATCGCTGGCGGCGCTCCAGGGCGATCAGAAACTAGCCGACCACCAAAAAAAGGTTGCGTTTCAAAAGTGGGATAACGCGTTGACCCAAATCCGGGGCCTTGAAGCGGTGCAGGCCGCCACCAAAAAGGCTTTCGGCGAAGAAACCGTATTGTCGATCAAGCTCGCGCGCACCACCGACGAAGCGCAAAAAATAGAAATCCAACACAAAAAGGATCTAATTAAGGTTCAACTCGCAGAAATGGCCGGAAAGGAGCTTCTGGCGGATCGCCTCCGAACCGAAGCCGACGCGCGCCGGGCCGTGTCTGTCGCAGCCCTGGACCAGGCCCGCGCAATGGACGCCGCCCGCGAAAAAACCGCGAGCCTATCGCAGTCGATCGGCGTGCTTCAGGGAATGTCAGGGCAATTTGCCGACAACGAAGCCGCCGCGCTTGGTACGGCTTTGGGGGGCCTCGGGGGCGTGGCGCATAATCTCGAGCAAAACCAAATTGGGGTAACCCAGGCAATTTCCCAGTCGGGCCCTGTTGTCGCCCAGGCCGCCGACGCCTTCGGAGCCTCACAACGGCAAATGGCGGGAATTATGGCCGCCTTTGAATTCGCCTCGGGGTGGGCGGCGCTTGGCGCCCTTAATCCAATCTCCGCCGCGGCTCACTTCCTAGCCGCGGGCCTCTTCGGTGCGGTGGCTTCGGGCGCCGGGGGCGTTTCCGACGAAGGCGGCGCGGCCTCTGGAAAACTGGGCGCCCTCGCGCGCGAGGACAGGGGCGCCGAAAAAGCCGGGGATCGCACCGTTGTAATCAACATTTCGGGGGTTGTGACCGACGCCCAGGGAGTCGGAAAACAGGTTAAATTAGCCCTGGGATCGCTCGAGGGCACCGGAGCTTGACCACGTTTTTAACCATAGCGGATCAGACCTTCGACGGATCGGAGGCGATCCAAATTTCAACCTCGTTTGGGGAGATCTGGACCTATTACCCCGAAGGCCGCGCCGCCGCCTCGGAGGTTTGGGCAAACTTCCAAACGGTTTTGGGGATCAACAGTACACAGTTTTTTTTGACGATCACCGCCGCAAAGCGGCTAACCGTTATGAATTTCTCTGGGGCGGGAACCTATACTCTGATGTTTAAGGACGCCGATCTTGGCAATGACGCAACGGTAGCCGCAAAATTTGGCTTTGCCTCTGCGAGCACAACCGCCGCCGCCGGCGCCTCAATTACCGCCACGGGCGCGATCACGGCCCACGAGGTTTCGCACCTCGATCCGCGCTTTACGGATATAAGCGAAAACACCGCGGGCCACGGCGCCGGGGGATTTTCGCCACCCTCACGAACCTTTGAGCTGTCGGCGGTATGCACCCGAACAGTCGCCGCCGCATTCGCCGCCGACATTGAACAAGACGGATTCGTCGGGGTGGCCGACACAGAAAACGGCGGCCTCAACTGGACGATCAGGATCGGGAGCACACAAATTATTTCGGTGGGCACAACCAAAGCCCAGATCATGATCACGGGCTCGGGGAGGGTATAAAATGCCCTATCTATACGGATCCCTCCCCGTCGGCCTCACGGCGCTAAAAAGCCTTACCCTGGAGCATCCTGATTACAACGGCGGAACGGCGGCCACGGTTACGATCACAAGCTCCGCCGATGCCGTGGGCTTCGAAGCCGCCGCCCCCCTCTTCAACGCCGCGCTTTCCACGGCGTCGGGTGGGGATCTTTCGTTTACGTGGTCTGATATGAACGGATATTGCACGATCACGAGCGCGGGCGGGAAAACGTGGAATATCTGGAGTTTCCCGGCGCGCGGGTTTTTTGGCTTCAAAGAATACCCCGGAAATTACAACGAAACCGGAGGATCTCCATTTGGCGCTCTATATCTCGAGGGCCTCTCCGTGGATAACATAGAGCTTCCAACCGCCCACGAGGGCCGCAAATCCCCCGGCGACGGATATAGCCTGATAAAGGGCACGATCCTAAACTGTACGGGCTTTTTTAAGGTTCAAAACACGCGACAAAGCCGCCGCGTGGCGCCGGGCACAGGAACCGCGCTTGATTGGGTGGCCTACAAGGGCGTGATAACGATACAGCCAAACGCCGCCGACGCCACCGCCTGGAGCATTTCCAACATGGACGGAAAGATCACGGATGGAAACCTCGTGGGCTATAACATGCGCGCCCAGGAAACATTTTTAGGATCGAAGATTTGGGAAATTGATATGCGGATTCAGGTATGACCACCCCCGCGCTCGCCTTTCGACACCGGGTGCCGGTGCATTATTACGCCCGATTTAATGGGCTCCCCCTGGTCTATTTTGGCGATGGCCCACAGGTTGACACCTCGGGCGGCGGGCCTTTCAACGATCTGGCATATTGCGCCGCCCTTCGCGTTTCGGATCAACAGATATCAGCGCAAATCGAAAACGGGGCCCCAGTCGGCCAGGGCCGCGCGCTTGATCTGGTCCTGGACGCCGACACCCTCGCGGCTTCGGGGGTTTACGCCTCCCATTTCACCGCACCGACGAAGATCACGGCTACGACGGCGGCTGTTCCTATCGCCGCCACCACGATCGCCGCGGATTCAACGGCTGATTTCGCAAGCTCGGGCGCGTTCTATTGGGGGCATGAGCGGATAACATACAGCGGGAAAACCGCTACGAGTTTCACAGGATGCACCCGCGGCACGGGCGCGGCTTCGGCGTTTCTTAATTATGCGTCGGCGGCGCCGGCGGGCATAACCGGCACGTGGGGCCTGATATCGGATAAGCCTGTACTGTGGCGCGGGCGCCTGGTGGAGATCTGGGCGGTGGCCGCCACCCCGGAGGGCGATCTATTGGGGCAACCTTTCACCGCGGGCGATGCCTCCTGGCGCGTTTGGGTGGGGCATGTAGACGGGCAACCCGTGATCGTTCCTACCGGGATCTCGATCCGGGCCCTTCCCGCGGAACGAAGCGCGGATCGGGAATACGGATGGGGCATGAAATGGGAGCACGCGCCGGGGGGCGCCGACAAGTGGTATCAGCGGCTTCTATACTGGCCGGATGGCGGGAAAATGCGGCTCGTGGTGACTAAGGACACCGGCGGCACGATCTCGAAATACACCGTAGATGTAGAGCCTTTGTCAGGGGTGGCCGCGACTTCGACAAAACGCGTTATAACGCCCCGGGCGCTTTTCGATTTGGCGGAACCGCTATGGGAGGCCGACGCTCAAATTACCTCTGTAATTCTGTCATATGCAGACAAGTTTAAAACCTCGGGTGTTGACGACAAGATTTTGAAGGTGATCGCTGGCGATCCGATCTATATGAAGGTGATATCAAACGGGGCTACGACAAAGAAATTCGGCGTTCAAACCGTCGGCGCCGCGGGGGGGCTAGCCGCCCTTGGTGGGGTGGTCCTGGAATATCCAGACGGCGCGGTATACGAGGCCGGAATCCTCGGGATGCCTACGAATTCTGTTATGGGGGCGGGGGGGTTTTTCGTCCTACAACCCGAAGAGGCTAGCGATCAAATATTCTCGGCGCCTCCCGTTGCGGGCCAATTCCTCCGGTGGGAATCCGACGGGCGGCAATTTATTGGCGAGGTTGCCAGGGTGCTCGAGCTTTCGAGCGGGTTTCCTGGCGCTTATTTCGTCAATATAAAAGAAATGGTAGTCGATCAGATTGGGAACGAAAGTTTCAGCGGGGGAACGGATCCGATCAATATAGCCGAAGTTTTGTATATCACCGGCGGCGCCATGACCCTAACGGATATTTGGAAGAGGATTTTAAACACAAGCGGCGGCGCTTTGATTTTGCCCTCGACGGCGGGAGCTTTCGGCGCCTCGGATCTTTTGCCGATTGGGTGGGGCGCCAGGATTCCCGATCCGTGGATCTCCGCCACCTTCGCCGATGGGACCGCCGAGCCCGCACCCGATCCGTTTATTTCCTACGACCTGGACGCCCGCGCCCTATTTATTGACGCGGTAGCCCTGAAGCTCGCGATCACGCAAAAATTCACGAGCGCGGGGGCGGTTGTGGACCTCGCGCCAATGTTTGCGCCCCAGGAGGCCGATCCCCTAGTTGAGATCACTACCGCCGACTTGATGGCCGACCCGATCGGCGTGGGGCCACGGGACAAGCCGCCGAACGTGGTTGAGATCGAGTTTTTCTCAGAATCAAAGCCGAAGATCGTAATCCGAAACCCCCTTCGAGTGCACGCCGAGGGCACGATTAAAAAAGAAACTTTCAAGGTGCCCGACCATTGGGCTAACGATCGCCTGACCGGGGTAATTCAGAGCGTGACAACCCCGGATCAACTGCTATCCGACGTGTATATATACGAGCTTTCCGTCACGCCCGAAAAGGCGTGGTCCGTAAACCCCGGGGACAAACTCAAAATTAACGGGAGGCACTACGCCTTCGCCGACTTCGCCGCGGGCTCCCACAGGGCCTCATCTATCACGGGCCGCGTTTTGGGCGTGACGCGCAAATTAGACGGCTCAGGGGGTACAATACAGATCGGGGTTTGGGGCCAAGTTACGGCGGACTACTACGCCCCAGATTCGAGAATTGTTAGCTTCAACGCGGGCACCAATACCGTTACATTTCCCGCCGCACAGGCCGCCTGGTTTTGGGCGGGATCCGGGGCGGAACTCCGGTTCTATCGGCCAGGCGTGGAGGACACAAAACAGGAAGAACACGGGATGGTAAGCTCCACCGGGGCAACCATAACCTTCGACGCGCTTCCGGCCTGGCTTGATGAGGATTTTGACCGGGTAACCTTCCCCACCTATACCGCCGCGTCCACCCGCCAAAAGAATTGGGCGTATACAAATGATTCCGGGATTTTATCATGACGTGGATCAAGGGCAAAAAGGATTTGGCCGGGACCACCCGCACGACCGCGCTCTATCAAACCCTGTGCGCCCGCGCGCTCCACGTCCAAACGTATTATTTGCCGATCTTGGGCGGGCTTTCGCCGTGCTCCCTTTTCGCGACGGCCTCGGCTACGTATGTAACGGCGGCCAATTCGCTCATAACCCCCGCAACTTGCCAATGGCGAATTGTGTTTTTGGCGAAGGTTTCGGGCGGGACAGGCACGATTAAAGCCACGGTTAATTCTGTGGCAATAGAGCAAACCCTGACGAATACGGGCATTTCTACGACCCCTCTAGGATTTTTCACGGGCACGGGCGATCCCGAAAAGGTGGAAATAGAGGCGAAGTGCTCCGGTGGAAACACCCTGACGATCTATTCCGCGGTTTTCCTACCCCGGGAAAGCTACGTGACCGGGATAAATACCGCATATTACGCCCCCCTCGTCGACGCGCTGGACTCCGCCACCGGCGCCCCGATTTCCAATAATATGATCCGTCGGCTTCAGGCTAACACCGTCGAACTCATGAAAACCCGCCCCGCGGCTTTGGCTTATCACGCCGACGCCGAAACCCGCGCGGGAATTTCCGCCGGGGGCGTTATTCGAATCTCCGAGGCTTTCGCGATCACGTTGTGGGATTATATCCCCTCCTTTCGCGTAACGATTTTGGGGCCAACGGCTACGACGGCCACCCTCAGATCAAACGGGGAGCTGCAAACCGCGTCCTGTTCAGACGCCGCCGTCGAAGTGTCAAGCGCGACGGTTTCCGGCTGGAATTTATCGCTCGAGCTGGACGGGCCGATCGAATCCTTCGTGGTCTACGAGGTGTAACCGTGCCAAACCAAAACGCCGTCAATGATTCTACCAGTCCATGCTATTACCCCGCGGGGCTTCGAAGCGCCGCCCAGGACGAGCCCGCCGAGGGGACAAACGTTAAGGTTTTAGCCGCCCACCATAACGAGGTTTTAGCCCGCCAACTCGCGGTTTTTCGCGGGTATCCGGAGGTGCAGGGCATATCGATCGGAAAGATCACCACGACCCAGAAATTCGGGCTTTTCATTAGCCCGCCCGGCGCGAAGGGCGTGCTCGTGCATTTCAAAACCGCCGCCGTTTTCAGCTCAACGGTGTTCAACGTCACATATGAGGGCGTCACAAAAACCAAAACGATCGCCACCGACGAGCCGCCCTTTTTGTCGGCTGTAACCGAGCTTACCTTCGGGCCCTGGAATCTCGCCAGCGGTGGGCCCGGCGACGTTACGGGGGACGGGATCGTACAATTCCAGGCGGGGGCGGGATCGGTAACAGTTTTTGATCTTCGGTATTCTTTCACAATAAACACCACGTAAGATCAGCACGCCCAATTTTCATGATATGACACAGGAACCAGGAGGCAAAATTGCAAATCAGTACGTTTTCACAGACTGGCGGCGCCGCAAGCTCCACCGAGATCGACCCTTCATATTTGGCAAATTACACCGTTCACCAAATCCAGGCCGCGGGCATGGGATCGGACACCGCCACCCTCTCCGCGAAGGGCCCCGCCGATCAGTTTTCGGACGTGGTGACACTCGCCAATAATGATATTTATATTTTGGAGGGCGTGTTTTCGGTGTTAAAAATGACTTGGGCGGGCGCAAGTGGCGGATCCGCAACGATCCGATCGTATAACCTGGATGCAATCGACGGGGGCCGCTAATGGCTTTAATTTACTCGAAAACCACCACCGCGCACCCGCCGCTTCCCTCGTATGGCTTGGGCCTGCAATTCTACACAAACACGGTTTCGGCGGTGGCGGTATATTCCAACCACGTGACTGGAAAGGCGTTTGTTCCTGTGACCACCGCCGCGAGCGTGCAACGCGTGATCGAGATCCCGGCGGCCTCGTTCCCGCTATCCCTGGACCTCGCCACGAGCGGCGCCGGCGGGCTTGATACGGGCGCAATTGCCCAAAATAAGGGCTATGGGGTGCGCCTAATCACAAACGCGGCGGGCGGTGCGCCGGCGCTCCTGGCGACGCTCAACGGCGGCACGCCGACGATTCCGGCGGCATACGCGGGCGGCAGTCAGTCAGATCTTATATGGTTTTTGAGTGCTTCGGCGGATTGGGCCGGCGGGACCACCTACGACGATTTGCACCCCTTCGCAAACGTCGCGCCCGGGCATTGTGTATATCAAGCCGGCGGGGGCGGTTACGTGGGCGAGGGTATTATGCTCCTTGAAAACGGCGCTCAGCATACAGAATCCGCCGCGGTGGACATGGCGCACGTGGTCCCGGCTCCGGTTGCAGACACCGCACAGGAGGCGCGCGGCCTCGCATATCTGGCCGGCTATGCGGTTTCTACCGACGCCTCCACCGCCGCGAATTGTGACGTTTTATGGAGCGCGGACGGGCGCACAACCGCCGATGGCGACACAGAGGATGCCTTAGAGTTGATCCACCGTTTCGCCGATCTTCGGGGTTCAGCGGGGTACGCGGCTAACCAGTGGGCGAAATTCGAGTTTCCGCTGGTAGCCGCCAAAACGGTTATGACCGCCACCGCTACAGGCACGATCTCAACGATCCTCCAATACCGCTACGCCTCCGGTGTAACGGGCCGCGCGCTTGATCTTTGGTGTACGGGCTGGAAGCTATAAATTGGATGAATTCTTGCCCATATTTTCGGCGGCGGGCGGGGTGCTTTGCGCCGGGCTTCCGATTATCTGGCGCCTGGCGTCCCGGCTTCAGAAAATTGAATCCATGACACAGGGCCAAACCGACGAGATCAAAAGCAAATTGGAATCGGTCGAAGAGGATATTTTAGGCGTTATTACAGCCCAAAAAGAAACCGTGGAAACTGAGCGCGGGGCCCGCAAAGAGCTTTGGAAAGAATTCGCCGATATGCGGGAACGCATGGTCAAACTCGAAACCAAAATTAATGGAGGATCTTGATATGCGCGCATTTGCCGAAAAACTACTGTCCCGAAAACTCTTAGCCGTAATCGTGGCCGGCGCCGCGGTTTGGCTTGGCATTGTCACCGGCGATCAGTTTCAGCAAATTTTAATGGCATATCTCGGCGCTCAGGGCCTGACCGACGCCGCCGCCGCCTTCAAATCATAATTGCAAAGAGCGGCGGCCCCCAAGGTTCGATCGTCGCTCTTTTGCCCCTGGCGCCGGCGAGGGCCCATAGTGCACCATCCCGCACTACTCGCCGGCGCCCCTAAATGATCGAATTCATAAAAAAAACAGCTGCCTCCTGGTGGCTTTGGATTTTGGGCGCCTTCGCGCTCCTGGTGGCGGTGGTGGTCTACCTCTTTTCCCGAGCTGCAAGCGCAAACGCCCGCGCGGTTGTAGCCGCGAAACGGGCCCGGGTGGAGATCAGTCTCTACAAAGCCCGGAAAGGGGCCGAATTTCGCGAAAAGGCCGGGATCGAAGCGGTGGAGGCAGAGCACGCCGAAAAGCTCGAAGCCTTGCACGTACGCGCGCGAGAAATAAAGGAAGCCGCCGAAGATAGCCGCGCGGCGCTCGCGATGGCGATCAATCGGAGTTTCGGGCGATGAACTGGGCACCCTTGATCCTTTTGGTGCTGGTGGGCGATTCGGGCTCATGGCATCATCGGTGGCTTCGCGACCAGTGCGAGCGCGATCCGTCGGGGTGCGTTGTGGTATGCACCCAGGCCGCCCCGATCGAAGGGGGCGAGGTTTCCCCATGCGACGGGATCCTATTGCCCGAGGCTTGGGCCTTGCAGCTCGTGGAGCTTCGAGACGTGACCTTGCCGAAGTGCGAGGCGGAGGCGGAAAGGGGCGCGAAGGTGGCGGCCGCAAGCCTGGAGCGGTGCGACCAGGAACGCCGGGCCCTCGCGGAAGCGTTGAGGGATACCGATCAAATGCTCGAAGCGGTGGGGCCGCCCGCGCCTCCCCAGTGGTACGAATCCCCGGCCCTGTGGTTTTCGGTGGGCCTGGTGGTGGGCGCGGTTACAGTCGGCGCCGCTTCGCGCTGAGTTTACCTCCCGCAAGTGATCGACTTTGGGGAGTTACGGGAGGACCATAAACCCGCAAACGTGCGGGCGCGTGCAAATAAGTGTTGACACGTGCGGCGGAATGATCAATTATGAATCATGAGCAACGCAAAAAACACCCCCCCCACTGAGCCGAAAGGCGAAGGAGCCGCGATGCTTTGTATTTCTATTCATCAAAACCGCTTCGGCGATGTTTACTTTTCGGTCAACGCATATTGCGACGGTCGTTGGGAGATGGTTTCTGTTTACAATGCCGACGAGCGCGATCTCGCGGACTTGCATCTCGAAACTGGCCGCCCTCAGTACAGGGCGGCGGTTCCTTTGGTTTCCTTTTCCTAACCCACTGACGATGGCCCCCGGCGGGGGGCCGAAACGCCGCGAGGCGTCTGGGACGCAGAACCCAAACAAACCACAGACAGGGGCAGCAAATGAAACCGAACAAACGACAGATCGAAACACTTCGAGAGTTCATGGGGGGCGCGTGGAGCTATCGCGTTTGCCGCGCCGCTTCAGACTGGACAAACGGGAGCGGGCGACACGTCACCAAGCGCGCGACGCCCGTCTATTGTGCAGAGATGACCATCGCCGACGCTATGGCCCTTCCCGGGCTTTCTGGGAAGGAGGCGCGCAAACTCCACAAAGCGCGGCCGCGGGTATCTCGCGTGGTGGTGGTGGTGGACCGTCGGGCCGCGAATCGCGTGACGAAGGAAAGCAGATCATGAAAACCAACCAGGGGCAGAAAATGACGGACTGCCAGAAAAATCACCACGTTGAGATCAACGGCGCCACGGTGGAGGAATTCGGAGCACCACCCGCACCACCCGCACCCGAAACGCAAGGCGAGCACCCAGAGGCCCGCCGATGGCGCTTGCAGCTCTGCGAGGAGCAGGGGCGGCGCTTCAAGCTCGAGCGCGAAAGCAAGGGCCTCCGCGGCGCGCTGGCTTCGACTCTGGGGCGATTGGAGCGGCTCGAGGCCGCGATCATTGAACACCGCGCGAAATGCACCGCACACGATTGCTTTTGTGGGTGGGTCGAGGTGATCGAATGATCGCGGAAAACACCGACAGGATCGGCTTAATTGTTTCGGTTGTGGCCGAATCATTCGAGCGCAAATTATCGGATGCAAACGAAATCCACGGGCGGGAGATGGCAACCAAAGCCGAGGAACTAGCGCGCGCCAACGCCGCGATCGAAAACTTCGAAATGTTTCGCAAGGCGGCGCGGCAAACCTCGGCGGAGGCCCGGGGCAAGGTGGAGCAAAGGGCGGCCGCGGAGGTGGCGAAGGCCGCCGAGGAAGTGGCAGGGGCGAAACAAAGGACCGCCGACGCGATGGCCCTCGCCGACGAAAAACACAACCAAAACGCAAAACTGCGCGAGCGCCTGGCGGTTTTGGCGGGGGAATTGTCCCTTGCACAATCCGCGGCCATTGGCGAAACAACCGAAGAGGGCACGAAATGAACACCCCCGAAACGCTCCAGACCTACACCCTGGCCGAGGTATGTGGGATCTTGAAAATCTCTACGCGCACGTGTAAAGCTATGCTTTATCAGGGCAAAATTAACGGCTTCAAGGTGGGCAACCAATGGCGCATATCCGACAACGAATTGCGACGACTCCTGGGCTACACGGGCGCCCGAGGGGCGGAGGATGATCAAAC
>Ga0114910_1000381_pt1 | contig 23109 bp, 22 predicted proteins | sample MalvireepMed_908_FD_83500 | JGI IMG/M metagenome (GOLD analysis project Ga0114910, IMG submission 83500) | Marine viral communities from the Global Malaspina Expedition - Malaspina viral metaG DeepMed_908 | ecosystem: Environmental > Aquatic > Marine > Oceanic | place: Mediterranean Sea...
GTCATAAGTCATGGCGCCCAGCGGCACCAGCAGGTCGCCGGTCGGGCCGACGGAACCCGCGACGATAACCTTGCGCGGCGCCTTGTCGGCGACGGCGCGGGCGATCTCGGCGGCTTTCTTGTTGAGCGCGAACACCCGGTCATCCGCCTGGTGCAACTTGAGCCGATTGCGGGTGCCGCCAAAACTGTTGGTCAGAATGATGTCTGAACCGGCATCGACAAAATCCTGGTGCAACTTGGTGATTTTTTCCGGAGCCGTTTCCAGCCACAATTCGGGAGCCTCGCCGGATTCCAGGCCCATGGCGAACAGGTTGGTGCCGGTGGCGCCGTCTGCAAGCAGGACGCCTTTTTCAGCCAGCAGGTCGGCAAGCGGGTTGGGTGCGGACATTCAGATCTCCTGTGAAGTTGCATATCGTATAAGGATATCTTTATGTGATTGCAAGCGAGCTGGTCCGGCGAAACGAAAAACCCGCAGGCCATGGTGGCCTGCGGGTGGATTGTGCCGGCTGACTGACAGCTGTTGCGTCAGCCTGCCAAATGCAGATCAGGCAGCGGCTGTCTCGTGATCTACCGGGGTTACCATGGCCGAAATGACGTCGTGGATGTCCAGTGAACCAACCGGTTTTCCATCATCATCGGTTACGTGAGCCACGGAGGCATTGGTGTCGGTCATCTTCTTGGCCGCGACCTCGAGGACGGTTCCCTGTTTGATCGGCAGGCCCTGCGGCTCGCCTGACAACGGCGCCATGACCATGTCGACCGAAATGACCCGGCCACGATTGACCTCGCGCACGAAGCTCGAGATGTACTCGTCGGCTGGATGCAGCACGATTTCCTGCTTGGTGCCCTGCTGAACCACGTCGCCATCACGCAGAATGGCAATGCGGTCGCCCAGGCGCAAGGCTTCATCAAGATCATGGGTGATGAAGACCACGGTCTTGCGGATTTCCTTCTGCAAATCCAGAAGCACCGTCTGCATATCCATGCGGATCAGCGGATCGAGCGCCGAGAAGGCTTCATCCATCAGCAGGATCGGGGCGTCATTGGTCAGAGCGCGGGCAAGCCCCACGCGCTGCTGCATGCCGCCTGACAGCTGGTTGGGGTAATTGTCCTCAAAGCCATCAAGGCCGACGCGGGAAATCCAGCGGCGAGCCTGTTTTTCCTGCTCCGCGCGGGAAACGCCCTGGATTTCCAGGCCGTAGACCGTGTTTTCAAGCACGGTGCGGTGCGGCAGAAGCGCAAACTTCTGAAACACCATGGCGGTCTTGTGGCGGCGGAATTCCCGCAGCTCGTTTTCGTTCATCTTGACGACATCATCGTCGCCAACAATCACTTCGCCCGCCGTGGGGTCGATCAGCCGGTTGATATGGCGGATCAGGGTGGATTTGCCGGAACCGGAAAGGCCCATGACCACCTGAATGCCACCGCCCGGCATGTCGATATTGATGTCCTTGAGCCCCAGCACATGGTTGTGCTTGTCGTTGAGCTCGGTTTTCGACATGCCGCCCTTGACGGCGTCGATATAGGCCTCCGGGTTGGTCCCGAAAATCTTGTAAAGATTGCGGATACTGATCCCGATTCCCGTGTGTTGCTCAGCCATGAACCACCTCCAGGTGTTTCTGCAGCCGCTTGCCATAGGCCTGGCTGGTGCGGTCAAAGATGATGGCGATGCCGACAATGGCGAGGCCGTTGAATATTCCGAGTGTGAAGTACTGGTTGGCAATTGCCTTGAGCACCGGCAGGCCGAGACCCTGGACGCCGATCATGGAGGCGACAACGACCATGGCAAGCGCCATCATGATGGTCTGGTTGACCCCTGCCATGATGGTCGGCAAGGCCAGCGGCATCTGCACATTCTTGAGCCGTTGCCAATTGGACGATCCGAAGGCATCGGCTGCTTCAAGCACATCCTTGTCAACGAGCCTGATGCCGAGATTGGTCAGGCGGATGATTGGCGGAATGGCGTAGACCATCACCGCAATCAGGCCGGGAACGCGGCCAATGCCGAGCAGCATGACCACCGGAATGAGATAAACGAAGCTCGGCATGGTTTGCATCACATCGAGGATCGGATTCAGGATTGCCTGAATCCGGTTGGACCGTCCCATGAGAATGCCTATGGGTATGCCCAGGATGATGGCCATGATCGTCGCAACAACCGTCATGGCGACGGTTTTCATGGTGTCTTCCCACATGTCGAAATAGCCGATCAGCAGCAGGGTAATGACAACACCTGCGGTGATCTTCCAGCTGCGGCTTGCCAGCCAGGCGATCACTGCGAAAGCCAGGATCACCAGCGGCCATGGCGACGTGGTCAGCAGCTGTTCGACCCGGAACATAAACCATTGCACCGGATAGAGGATTGTTTCAAAAACCTCACCATAGGAACGGGTGAAATCGCGGAACCCGAGATCGATGGCCTTTTTCAAGGCAGTCAGTCTTTCGGTGTCCATCGCGGGAAATTCTGAGAACCAGTCCATATTTACGCTCCAAATACGGAAATTAGTTGTGGCCGATCATCAATGGATCAGCTGTTCATCGCTGCCTATGGCCAGATGAATGCGCCAGCTGGCGCGTGCCCCCGGTCGTGGCTCCAGCTCGCCGCGATGTAGTGTTCCCCTGCCGCGGCTGTCTGGATAAAAGTGTGGCGGACCGAGGCCCGCCACACATTCAGCGAAAGATTACATCACTGACTTTTTGACTTTTTCTGCCGCTTCCGGCGAGACCCATTTGGTCCAGATTTCCTCGTTTTCCTTGAGGAAGTGGCGGGCGCCTGCTTCACCGGTGGCCTGATTGTCGGCCATCCAAGCAAGCAGCTTGTTCACGGTGGAGTTGGCCCAGCTGCGGTTTGCCAGGTAGTCATAGGCAGGTCCCGCGCGGTTTTTGAAATCATCGGTCACGACAGTGTAGACCTCGGACTTCGACCAGGCGTTCTTTTTGGGATCCGGACAATCGGTGATCGATGTGCAGCGATCCCATTCTTCTTTGTTGTGCTCGACGCCATGGTCAAGCTTGACCATCTCGTACTTGCCGAGAATTGCGGTCGGAGCCCAGTAGTAGCCCAGCCACGGATTTTCTCTTTCATATGCCTTGGCGATGGAGCCGTCGAGGCCGGCAGCGGAACCGGTTTCAACCGTAACCCAGCCTTTGTCTTCAGCGCCATAGGCCTTGAACAGATTGGTGGTGATGATGCGGCAACCCCAACCTTCGGGGCAGTTGTAGACGCCACCCTTGCCTTCGTTTTCCATGCCGGGAGCGGGGAACAGCTCTGGCTGAGCCAGCGCATCGTCGATGGTCTTGATCTCGGGATGCTCGTCAGCGAAATATTTCGGGATCCACCAGCCTTCAACGCCACCATCGCTGAGCGATTCTGAAGCGTAATGCAGCTTGCCTTCGCCGACAGCCGCGTCGAGCAGGGTGCGCAACGAGTTGATCCAGGCTTCCGGAGCGACGTCCGGTTCCTGCTTTTCAACCATTGAAGTCAATGTCGGTGTGGTGTCACCGGCAACCAGCTCGGCCTGGCAGCCATAGCCTTCGGAGAGAATGATCTGGTCAATATTGGCCAGAACCTCGGCCGAAGCCCAGTTCATATTGGCGATGGTCACGCGACCGCATTCACTGTGTGAAGCAGCAGATGCAGCGCCAGCAAAGCCGACGAGGCCAACGGCGAGAACGGTGGAAGCGAGGAGCTTCTTCATATTTAAGACCTCCCAGTCTTATTTGAGCAGTGGTGTGTTCCGTTGTTCGGCGGTCCGGTCACTGCGTATACCGTCGCCGATGGAATTGAAGGCAGATCGCCTCATGGTCATTGAAAACCAATTTGCGCCCGGAATAGGACGCAAAGGCGACATCAACCGGCGCAATTGAAGCTCAAGCAACTTTGCCAAAGGCAATCGGCCGGTTAAAAAGCCATCTACAAGGGTAAGGGCTTGGCCAAAGAAATCAACAGCAACGACGATAAATCGTGAATAGTGCGGCGGCCGGTGGTGCGCCGCACCATCGTTTTATAGGGCGGGCAAAAAAAATCGCCGATTCATAATTGTTTAGGGTTTCAATAACCCTCCGGTAACGATGTCCGGTTACATCTGTTTCCACGGCGGGGGACAACCGCCGACCATCCCGGATCAGGTATTGCGTACCGGGGTGTCGCGATCCTCGCGCGTATTTGTGAGGACGTCAGTGTTTTTGGCAGGCCGTCCGGTTCGATCGAACCGGACGGCCTTCGCATTTTATGACATCAGATCAAAGAAAAGGCCGGATGATCGTGTCATCCGGCCGCTTGCTGTAGGCGTGTCGCCTCAGAAATGGATTGGTGTGTCTTCAGCCTGCGGAGAATGTGCGGATGAAGCTCTTGAGAACACTGGTGTTGCGCTTCTCGTTTGCCTTCTGGGCCGGAACTTCGCTGTTCCATGCGATCTGAACGCGGTTGGCTGAATTAAATACGTAAAGCATCGCAATGCCCTTTCGGTCTGGTGTTGATCACGTCTGAACGGCTTGTGCCATCTGCCGCAGCTCTATGCTCATGATGTGGCTGGAGCTGCATCAAATCCGCCACCGGATGTCGCAATTCAGATGCCGCAAAAAGAAATATCCGGAATTTTCAGAACAGGGTTTTCAGGAGCTTAACGTACCTGCGTCAAACCGCTTTCGATCCCGGCATTGCAGTGCTATCGACAGGCCATGACACGGGCATTGATGTTTCAGGGAACAGGTTCGGATGTCGGCAAAACCGTGCTGGTGGCCGGGTTTTGCCGGCTTGCGGCAAATCATGGGCTGAAGGTGCGGCCATTCAAGCCGCAAAACATGTCCAACAACGCCGCTGTTGCCGACGATGGCGGCGAAATCGGTCGGGCACAATGGCTGCAGGCGCTGGCCTGCCGGGTGCCGGCCAGCGTGCATATGAACCCGGTGCTGCTCAAACCACAGTCGGAAACCGGCTCGCAAGTGGTGGTGCAGGGCAAGGTGTTCGGCCATGCGCGGGGGCGTGACTACCAGAAGCTCAAGCCACAGCTGATGGCTGCCGTCATGGACAGTTTTGGCCGTGTCGCAGATGGGGCTGACCTGGTGCTGGTCGAGGGAGCCGGGTCTCCGGCGGAAATCAATCTCAGGCCAGGCGATATCGCCAATATGGGATTTGCGACCGCTGCCGGGGTGCCGGTGGTGCTGGTCGGCGATATTGACCGTGGCGGCGTGATTGCGTCCGTGGTTGGAACCCATACGATCCTGCCTGAGGACGACCGGGCGATGATCGCGGGATACCTGATCAACAAGTTCCGCGGCGATGTCAGTCTGTTTGACAGTGGTATTGCCGCCATTGCCGGATTTACCGGATGGCCCTGCCTCGGCGTGGTTCCCTGGCTGAAGGCCGCCGCACGCTTGCCGGCGGAAGATTCCGTGGCTTTGGAGCGCCTGGTGCAGGGACCGGCGCGGGCCTTGAAGATTGTGGTTCCGGTGTTGTCACGGATCGCCAATTTCGATGACTTCGACCCGTTCAAGGCCGAGCCCGAGGTGGAGCTGGTATTTGTTCGCCCGGGGCAGCGGCTGCCCGATGACGCCGGTCTGGTCATTGTTCCGGGATCAAAATCGACAATCTCCGATCTGGCTGATTTCCGCCGTCAGGGATGGGACGCCGATCTGAAAGCGCATCACCGGCGCGGCGGCCGGATCATCGGAATTTGCGGCGGCTACCAGATGCTGGGGCAAAGCGTGCGCGATCCGCAGGGGCTTGAAGGCGGCGAAACGCTTGCCGAGGGGCTGGGCTTACTCGACATCGAGACCGAAATGGCACCCGAAAAGACCGTGCGCAATACCGATGCACGGTCGGCTGTATATGACGTGGCATTGTCGGGCTACGAGATTCACCTGGGCGTCAGTCAGGGCGCCGATTGCATGCGGCCGATGACGGTTATCGACGGGCGGCCCGACGGTGCGGTGTCATCCGACGGCAAGGTGTCGGGAACCTATCTGCACGGTCTGTTCGATTCGGATCCGTACCGAGCGAAACTTCTCGCCGAGTTCGGGATTCGGGGCGGCGAAACCAATTTCCGCCTCGATGTTGACCGGGCGCTCGACGATATCGCCGATGATCTTGACCGCCTGGTGGGATTCGAGCGGCTGATGGACACTTCTGCTCTGATCGGTCGTTGACAGACCGGGAGGTGGCGCAGTCTCGATTGACAGCCTGCTGCGGCGGGCCTATCAATCAAGGTTCGAATGGTTCCAGATTTCCAAGTTGGATTTCCGGATCAAAAGGGAATGCGAAGGGATGGACCCAATCAGGGCATCTTTATCGCAGCCGACCCCGCGACTGTAGAGCGGTTAGGCAAATGTCACCGGCCCGGCAGGCCAGAGTGCCGAAAGACAATGGTGTCTTTCCGATCGCTTGAAGCTCCGGACCGGACAAAGCCACTGACGTGGCGGCATGATCAATCGGCGCGGACGCCTCTTTGTCTACGAATCGTCCCGTTTTCATGACCGCCAACACCGTTGGGAAGGCCGGCATTTGCTGATGATCGACGGCAACGTCGACGCGACCCGCGAGCCAGGAGACCTGCCATTCGCACCGGTTGAGAGCCGGACCTTCGGAAGAACCTTTCTTTCGAAGTCACTCACGGAGGTTGTCGTCATGTCTGCTAAAATCCAAACGCTTTCCCTGGCCGATCGTATCGGCGCGCGCACCGTTGCCGGCCTGACGGCATTGGTCATCGGCTCGATCCTGGTGTTCGGAGTTGGCCTTGCCAATTCCCAGACGCTGCACGATGCAGCGCATGACACCCGGCATTCCTACGGCTTTCCCTGCCACTAAGGGACTGATCTCATGATTGTCAGATTGCTCCTGGCGGCTCTCGCCGCCGGGCTCATTGCTGGTATGGCAATGACGCCCGCCCAATATGCGAAGATTGTTCCGCTGATTCTGCATGCGGAGTCCTATGAAAATGGCGACGCCGGTCACGACCACGGCGCCGCTGAAACTGCTGCCGCGGTTGAACCGGCTGCCCATGACCATGCCGCGCATGATCATGGGAACCAGGAATCGGTGCTCGGCTTTGGCCGGCTGGGCAACACGATTCTGGCCAATCTTGTCGCCGGATGCGGGTTCGCGCTGATGCTTGCCGCTGTTGCCCTGTTGTCCGGGTTCGAGTTTCCGAAGGGGCGTGAAGGTGTGGTTCGTGGCGTCCTGCTGGGAGCCGCCGGCTGGTTCAGCGTACAGTTGGCTCCGGCGTTCTCGCTGCCTCCCGAACTTCCGGGCTTTCCATATGCGGATCTGTTCGCACGCCAGAGCTGGTGGATGATAACCGTTGCGCTGACTGCCGCCGGTGTGTGGCTGATCGCGGTCCGCCGCGAATGGGTGCTCAACCTTGCCGGAGTGGTGCTAATTGTGGCGCCGCATGTCTGGGGCGCGCCGCAGCCGGATGACATCTCCAGTGAACTCCCGGCGCTGCTTGCGGCGGAATATGCCTCAGCCGCCCTGGCAACGACGCTGTTCTTCTGGCTGTTGCTCGGCGGTCTGCTGGGATCCTTCCTGTCGCGGGTTCCTGAGGAACACACGGCGTGACGGATTGCCTGTCACCGGTGACACTGGTGCTGGGCGGTGCCAGATCGGGCAAGTCAGCCTTTGCCGAAGGGTTGGTCGAACGTGCTTCGGCCAACCGGCTTTATCTTGCGACCGGGCAGGCCTGGGACGAGGAGATGCGGGACCGGATCGTTTCGCACAGGCATCGGCGGGGCGAGGGCTGGGAGACCGTCGAATCCCCGGTTGAATTGACGCAAACCCTGGAAACACAGGCACGCGCCGACCGTCCGATCCTGGTCGACTGCCTGACGCTGTGGGTCACCAATCTGATGCTCGGTGAGCATGATATGGATACCGCTTTCGGCGGCCTCGCCGAAACAATTCCGACACTCAAGGGCCCTGTGGTCTTTGTCTCGAATGAAGTCGGCCTCGGCATTGTGCCCGACAACGCCATGGCGCGGGCGTTTCGCGATCATGCCGGCCGTCTCCACCAGTTAATTGCAAGCCTGGCCGGCGAAGTCCATTTCGTCGCTGCCGGCCTGCCACTCAAAATGAAGGGTTGACCCCATGGTCGCTTCCAAGATTCCCGCCACCGTGATCACCGGCTTTCTCGGCGCAGGCAAGACCACACTGATCCGCCATATGCTGGCCAATGCCAAGGGCAAGCGGATTGCGTTGATCATCAATGAATTTGGCGATCTGGGTGTTGATGGCGATGTGCTGAAAGGCTGTGGCGACGAGGTCTGCAGTGAAGAGGATATCGTCGAGCTGACCAATGGCTGCATCTGCTGCACGGTTGCCGATGATTTCATCCCGACCATGGAAAAGCTGCTGGCGCGCAAGGACCGGCCCGATCACATCGTCATTGAAACCTCCGGTCTGGCGCTGCCGCAGCCGCTGGTCGCCGCCTTCAACTGGCCCGGCATCAAGACGCAGGTCACCGTTGATGGCGTGGTCACCGTGGTCGACAGCGCCGCTGTTGCCGCTGGGCGCTTCGCCCATGACCATGACAAGCTGGATGCGCAACGCCTGGCCGATGAAGGGCTCGATCACGAAAGCCCGCTGGAGGAATTGTTCGAGGATCAGCTGACGGCCGCGGATCTGATCATTCTCAACAAGGCGGACCTGGTCAGCGCCGGGGATCTGGAAGGCGTACGCGCCGGAATTGCCGGACATCTGTCGCGCAAACCGATTTTCGTCGAGGCGCGGCAGGGCGAGGTGGCGCCAGAGGTTCTGCTCGGGCTTGGCATCGGGACCGAGGACGACATTGCCAACCGCAAATCTCATCACGAGCTGCATCATGCAGACGGCCATGAACATGACCATGATGAATTCGAGAGTTTCGTGGTTTCGCTTGGTCCGGTCCGCGACATCGCTGCCTTCACGGATGGGCTCAAGAAGCTGATCGTCGCGCATGACATTTTGCGGCTCAAGGGGTTTGCCGACATCAATGGCAAGCCCATGCGGATGGTGATCCAGGCCGTGGGCAGCCGGATCGACACGCATTTCGACCGGCCCTGGGCTGGCGGCGAGGGCCGCGAAACCCGGCTTGTGGTGATCGGCCTGCATGACATCAATGAAACAGCGATCCGCGAAAGCCTGACAGCGCTGGCCGGTTAATCCGCTCGAGGAGGCAGTGGCCCGATGCATTTGCTGGTCGCACAAAAAGGCGCATTGAGCGACGGCGATGAGGCGGTGGACCTGGGGCAAAGCCCGGGCGACATCCTGTTTCTCAGTGCCGCCGATACCGAGCTTGCCAGCATTGCGGCGGCCCGGCAGACGACGGGCCGGATGGCATGGCGGTTGGCGAGCCTGTCTGATCTCAAGCACCCGATGTCGGTGGATACCTTCGTGGCGCGGATGGCGCCGAAAGCCCGGCTGATCATTGTCCGGGCGCTCGGCGGGGCCAGCTATTTTTCCTATGTGCTCGAGAGCCTGCAGGCGGCAGCGGCTGCCCATGGCGTCAAACTGGCGGCGCTTCCCGGCGACGACCGTCCCGATGCGGGGCTGGAGCCGTTTTCGACGCTGGATCAGACGGCACGTGATCAGCTTTGGGCCTATTTGATTGAGGGCGGAGCGGAGAACGCACGCGGGCTGGTTGAGTTCGCCGAAGCCCTGCTTGATGGCGGCGACAGGCCGGCCCCGGCTGCTCCCTTGCTCAAGGCCGGATTGTGGCATCCCGATTCCATCAATCCTGCTCTCGTGGATTTGCGCCGGACATGGACCGACGGCGCGCCGGTTGCGGCCGTCTGTTTTTACCGGGCGCTGGTGCAAAGCGGCCAGACCGCGCCGGTGGCGGCGTTGTGCGAGGCTCTGGCCGAACAGGGCATCAACGCCTTGCCGGTGTTTGTCTCCAGTCTGAAAGACCCGGTTTCGGTGGGCACACTGGAGGCGATCTTCGCCGACGCACCGCCGGATGTGGTGATCAATGCCACCGGTTTTGCGGTGTCGTCACCGGGCGGTCAGACCAAGGGCACGGTGCTGGAATCCACCGGCGCGCCGGTTTTGCAGGCGGTTTTTGCCAGTGGCGGGCGGGATGCCTGGGCGGGGTCGCAGCAGGGTTTGACCTCACGTGATCTGGCGATGCATGTGGCGCTGCCCGAGGTCGATGGCCGGGTTTTAAGTCGTGCGGTCTCGTTCAAATCGGCGGCGCGGTTCGATGAGACTGTCGAAGCCAATATCGTCACCCATGCGCCGGAAGCAGACCGGGTCCGGTTTGTCGCCGAACTGGCGGCGCGCTGGGCGCGGTTGCGGCGGACGCAAGTGGCGGATCGCCGGGTGGCGATTGTGCTGGCCAATTATCCCAACCGGGACGGCCGTATTGCCAACGGCGTCGGGCTCGATACCCCTGCGGGCACTGTCGAAGTGCTGCGGGCGATGGCCGAAACCGGATATCAGACCGGCGAGCTTCCGTCAGATGGCGATGCACTGGTAACGGCGCTGAAAACCGGGCCGACCAATGCGATCCGCGCCGACCGCAGCGGTGGCGTGCCGCTGGCACTCGAGGACTACCAGGCGTTTTTCGAGAAGCTTGATCCTTCGATCCAGAGCGCGGTGACCGAGCGCTGGGGCCGTCCCGAAGCAGATCCGTTCTTCCGCGATGGCGCATTTCATCTGGCGCTGCTTGAATTTGGCAATGTCGCAGTCGGCATCCAGCCGGCGCGCGGCTACAACATCGATCCGAAGGCCAGTTATCACGCGCCGGATCTGGTGCCGCCGCATGGCTATTTCGCGTTTTATGCCTGGCTGCGCGGCCATTTCGATACCCATGCCGTCATCCATATGGGCAAGCACGGCAATCTCGAATGGCTGCCGGGCAAGGCGCTGGCGCTGTCGCAGGCCTGTTATCCGGAAGCCGTGCTGGGGCCGCTGCCGCATATCTATCCGTTCATCGTCAATGATCCGGGCGAGGGGACCCAGGCCAAGCGGCGCAGCTCGGCGGTGATCATCGATCATCTGACGCCGCCGCTGACCCGGGCCGAGAGCTACGGACCGCTGAGGGACCTGGAAGCGCTGGTTGATGAGTTCTACGAGGCGTCGGGCCACGATCCACGCCGACTGAAGCTGCTGAAGGCGCAGATCCTTGATCTGGTGCGCGACATCGGACTGGACGCCGATGCCGGGATCACGCCGGGCGATGATGACGATCTGGCGCTGGAAAAGCTTGATGCCTGGCTGTGCGATCTCAAGGAAATGCAGATCCGCGACGGGCTGCACATCTTCGGGCTTTCGCCCGAGGGTGGGCTGCTGATTGATCTCACCGTAGCCCTGGCGCGGATCAAGCGCGGCGAAGCGCCCGGTGAGGACAGTTTGCAGCGGGCAATTGCACGCGATGCGGGGCTGTCAGTTAAGAACCCCTCCCCAACCCCTCCCCACAAGGGGGAGGGGCTTGAACCCCCGACACATGTGGAGCCCACCGAGCCAACAGCTCGCGCTGAGGCGTCTAGCCCCTCCCCCTTGTGGGGAGGGGTTGGGGAGGGGCCTTTCTTCGACCCGCTCGATTGCCCGATGGGCGAACCCTGGACGGGGCCGAAGCCTGCTGTGCTTCAGGCCGTCTCCGGCGATACTTGGCGCACAAATGGCGACACGGTGGAACGCATAGAATTGCTGGCGATCGAGCTGGTGTCTGAGCGCATTGCTCTGCCTGATGACTGGCCTGCGACGCGGGCGGTGATGGAGAATATTGAGACCCTGATCAAGCCCTCGGTCGTGGCCTGCGGGGCTGCGGAGATCAACGGTTTGCTGACAGCGCTCGACGGCCGCTTCGTCGCACCCGGACCTTCCGGCGCGCCAACGCGCGGGCGGCCGGATGTGTTGCCGACGGGGCGGAATTTCTATTCAGTCGACAGCCGCGCGGTACCGACCCCGGCGGCTTGGGAACTGGGGCAGAAATCGGCGGAACTGCTGGTCACCCGCCATGTGCAGGACCACGGCGAATGGCCGACCTCGATGGCGCTGACCGCCTGGGGCACCTCCAACATGCGCACCGGCGGCGATGACATCGCCCAGGCGCTGGCGCTGATCGGGGCAAAGCCGGTGTGGGATCCGGCATCGCGGCGGGTCACAGGCTACGAGATCATTCCGCTGGCGATGATGAACCGGCCGCGTGTCGACGTGACCTTGCGGATTTCCGGATTTTTCCGCGACGCCTTTCCGGACCAGATCGCGCTGTTTGACCGGGCGGTGCGGGCCGTTGCAGCGCTGGAGGAGGACGAGGCCGACAATCCGCTGGCGGCGCGTGCCAGAGATGAGAGCGCACGGTTGATCGCCACCGGAGTGAGCGAAGCCGAAGCCGGGCGGCAATCCTCGTTCCGGGTGTTCGGCTCCAAACCGGGGGCCTATGGCGCGGGGTTGCAGGCGCTGATGGATGAGGGCGGCTGGACTGATCGCGCCGATCTGGCCGAGGCATTCGTGGTCTGGGGCGGTTATGCCTATGGGGCGGGCGAAGAAGGTCAGGCGGCGCATGAGCTGTTCGAGCAGCGGCTTTCGACGGTGGAAGCCGTGGTGCAGAACCAGGACAACCGCGAGCACGATCTGCTGGATTCCGACGATTACTACCAGTTCGAGGGGGGGATGACCGCGGCGGTAGAGGCGGCGCGTGGGACCCGCCCGGCGATCTACCACAATGATCACTCGCGGCCCGAGCGTCCGGTGATCCGCTCGCTGGAAGAAGAAATTGCGCGTGTGGTGCGCGGCCGGGCGGTCAATCCGAAATGGATCGAGGGCGTCAAGCGGCACGGCTACAAGGGCGCTTTCGAAATGGCGGCGACGGTGGACTATCTGTTTGCCTTTGCCGCGACCACGGGTGCCGTGCGCGACGCACATTTCGACGCCGTCTATCAGGCCTATCTGATGGATGAGGAGACGCTCGCCTTTCTGCGCGACAAGAACCCCGATGCGCTCAGAGAAATGGCGGCAAAATTTCAAGAGGCGATTGAGCGCGGGCTGTGGACGCCCAAGAGCAATTCGGCCAAGTTTGCGCTTGCTGAAGTGGCCGGAACAGATTTCGGGTAAAATTGACACCGGCTCTTGTCGGCCAGGCGCCAAAACATGAGGACAGTGCATGACAATCGAAATTACCGCGGACGAAAGCGGGGATGCCGAATTCGCCAAAACGGTGGAAGCCATCGTTGACGAGCCGGCTGCGAAGATGGGGCACCCGTTTGATCCGCTGCCGTTGCAGCTCAAGGCCGTTGACGCCGATGGCGGATTGGCCGGCGGCCTGACTGCGCATACGGTTCAGGGCTGGCTGTTTGTCAAACTGCTTGGCGTCGCGGAGAATCAGCGCGGCAAGGGAATTGGACGAAAGCTTCTTGCCAGGGCGGAGGATCATTCCCGGGAGAAGGGGCTTGTCGGCGTTTATCTCGATACATTCGAGTTTCAGGCACCACGGTTTTACCAGGAGCTGGGCTACACTGAATGCGGCCGGCTGCCGGCCCATCGCGGCGCACCGCAGCGGATCTGGTTTGCCAAGACCTTTGACGCGGCATAGGGATAAAGCCAGCCGGATGGACATGAAAAGGCCGGTCGCGTCCGGCCGGATCAAGACTGACGTTGAACAGGGATGTACCGAGATGAGCGAACGCGGAAAAATCACCGACGGCATGAGCGAGGAAGAGCTCAATGCCCGGCATGCCGAGAAAATGGCCAAGAAGAAGGTGGCGCGCGAGAAAATCATGGCCACCAAGACCGGCGAAAAAGGTCTGGTGATTGTCCATACCGGCAAGGGCAAGGGCAAATCATCCGCTGCGTTCGGAATGATCTTCCGCCATATCGCCCATGGCAAGCCATGCGCGGTGGTACAGTTCATCAAGGGCGCAATGTCGACCGGCGAGCGGGATCTGATCCTCAAGCATTTTTCCGACCTGTGCCAGTTTCACACCATGGGCGAGGGCTTCACCTGGGAAACACAGGACAAGGCCCGCGACATCGAAATGGCGCAAGCTGCCTGGGAGAAAGCCAAGGAGATGATCCGCGACGAGCGTAACTCGATGGTGCTGCTTGATGAGATCAACATCGCCATCCGTTACGACTATATCGACGTCAATGACGTGATCGCGTTTCTGGAGGCCGAAAAACCGCCGATGACCCATGTCGTGCTCACCGGCCGCAATGCCAAGGACGAGCTGATCGAGTATGCGGACCTTGTCACGGAAATGGAGATGATCAAACATCCGTTCCGTTCCGGGGTGAAGGCGCAGATCGGCGTGGAGTTCTAACGCAAGGGGAGCGGGAGCATGAGCCTTACGGCAAGCTGGCAGTTCTGGGCGCTTGTCGCGGCGGTTTTTGCGGCGCTGACCGCAATCTTCGCCAAGGTCGGGATCAGCGATATCGACAGCGATCTTGCCACCTTCATCCGCACCTGTGTGATCATGGTTGTGCTGGCGGTGATGCTGACCGCGATGGGCAAATGGCGGCAGCCGCAAACCATTCCGCTCAAGACCTGGATTTTTCTAGGGCTATCCGGCCTTGCAACGGGCGCGTCGTGGCTGGCCTATTTCCGCGCACTGAAAATCGGCGATGCGGCGCGGGTGGCGCCGCTCGACAAACTGTCGATCGTGCTGGTGGCGATTTTCGGAGTGCTGTTTCTGGGCGAGCACCTGTCAGTGATGAACTGGATCGGCGTGATTCTGATCGGCACCGGCGCGATATTTCTGGCGGTGTTCTAGAGTGCCGTTCGATGAATTAGACGCATTCTGTTGGCTCAAACGCCAAGCCAGAGCCGGACCGGATTGAGCGGGTCGGCGATCAGTTTCACGGCCAGCGCGATACAGGTGATCACCAGCAGCGGTTTGATGATCCTGGAACCGTTCTTCATGGCCAGCCGGGAGCCAAGCTGGGCTCCGGCGAACTGGGCAACGCCCATCATCAAACCGATTTTCCAGGAGATGACGCCGACAAGGGCGAAGACTGCGAACCCGCCGAGATTGGAGGCGAAGTTGAGCAGCTTGGTGTGCGCAGTGGCCTTGAGCAGGCCGTAGCCAGCCAGCGCGACAAAGGCGAGCATGAAGAAAGAGCCGGCGCCCGGCCCGAAGACGCCGTCATAGAACCCGATCAAGGGAACAATGATCAGGCCGAACAGGAACGGCGACAACCGGCGCGCGCGATCTATCTCGCCCATATTTGGCTTGACGGCGAAGTAGAGGGCGATGGCCACCAGAAGCAATGGCAGGAAGGCCTGGAAAATCTCACCGGGGATGACCGTTGCGAAAATCGCTCCGAGGGCTGATCCCGCGGCGGACAGCGCAGCGGATGGCAATTGGGCCTTGAGATCAACATGGCCCTTTCTGGCATAGGCGAACGTAGCCGAAGCTGAGCCGAACAGGCCCTGCAACTTGTTGGTGCCCAGCGCTGCGACCGGAGAAAAGCCGGCGAGCAGCAGGGCCGGCACTGTAATCAACCCGCCGCCGCCGGCGATCGAGTCGATGAACCCGGCCATGAATGCTGTGCCAAGAAGCAGCAAGGTCAGCGTGAGTGTCAGGTCTTCCATGCAACGGTCCGTGGGGTGGTTTGGAATGGCGAAAATGCGCCGGACCTATGACATGGCGATTGAGTCTGGACAATCGGAAGTCGATCTTTACATTTTTCTAATATGGAGAATCACTCCAGCCTGAGGGGGCATCGACGGTGAAGGGGCTTCTTGCATCGATTTCACAGTTGTTTGAGCGCGAACAGCATTTGCCGGGCGCGTTGGGACGGCTTTCCGAAGATCCGGTCGCCTTGGCCGAAATCCTGCTGCTGTTCCGGATGGTGCTTGCAGACGGTGTTGTGCACGCCTCACAGCTCACTGCTTTCGAACGCATCTGTGAACAGCATTTCGGTATAAACCGGAGCGACATGGATGAATTGCACAAGCTTCTTGAATCGCCGAAAGCCCGTTCCTGCGATGCCAAGGCCTTCACCCTGATCGGCCAGCTTGACACAGAGGCGCGAACAGCACTTCTTGGGGACATGATGCGGATTGCCCGCGCCAGCACCGTCAGAAATGACAGTGAGGACAGGCTGATCCGCCGCACTGCAGACTTGCTGGGGCTGGAGCCAGAGGCAGGTGGTATTGATGGCAAAGGAAGATTTCATGGATAGTGCGGAAGGGAAGAGCCCCAGCTTTGGTGAACGGGTCCGGGCTTTCCTCGATCAGAGCGGCTCATTGAACGAGGTTGCGCATGACCCGATCCTGACAGCGGAACTGTTGCTGCTGGTGAGAATGTCATTTGCGAACAAGACGGTTGAAGCGGCAGAGGCTGACGCTTTTGCCGCGATCTGCACCCGTCTGTTGGGCCTTAAAGGTGACGAGCTGACTGGTATTTTGAAATATCTCAACGACTTCGGCTATGAAACCACCGACGCGCAGGCAGCTGATATGCTGTCTGATCTCAGTGTGGCGCGCAAACGCGAGATTCTCGATCATCTGGCAACCGTGGCCAAAGCCGATGGCGAGGTGGATGAACGGGAACGGCGCCTGTTTGAAGCCACCGCCCGGCGTCTCGGGTTTTCCTGAAACCCGATTCAGTCTTTCCTGTGGGACTGACGCAGATCAGCGAATGGCTGGCGCAATCGGGGTTTGACCTCAAAAACCTTAGCGCCTATGACTTGCCTCATGTGCGACGGCGCCTGATGACAGGCTGAGAGTTATTCCGGTGCGGCCGACTTATTCCAAGGGCCAACTCCGGAGCTGTCCGGTTCGGTAAGACGAGATGCGGCTCTAAGGGCTGGTGTCTTTTCATCCGGCGTATCGTGCTGTTGTTGTCACGTTGTCCGGAGGCCCCGATGCGCACGCTTGTACTTTCCCTGATCCTGTCTGTTTCCAGCGCACATGCTGCGTTTGCCCATGGCGGCCATGTTGGTGATCTTGCGGGGCATTCCCATTGGGTCGGTTGGGCGGCTGCGGCTGCGGCGGGTGCTATCACCGCCTGGGCCATCAAGCGCGGCACCAAGAGCAAGACCGCCGGCCGGGACGAACCTAACGAAGCCGAGGCTGACAAGCAGCCCGAAGCTGCGGAGGCCTGAGCTGTGAGCAAGACACCAATCCCCGAGACGACCGGCATCATGGTGTGCGGTCATGGCAGCCGCAACCAGAACGCGGCGCGTGAATTTGCGACCGTGGCGGAAGGGCTGAAGGCGCGGTACCCGGATACGCATGTGGAATACGGCTATCTCGAGTTCTGCAATCCTGTGATTTCAGAAGGCCTCGACCGGCTTCGCGCCAAGGGCATCACCCGTGTGCTGGCAGTTCCGGGCATGCTGTTTGCAGCTGGCCACGCCAAAAACGACATTCCTTCGGTGCTCAACACCTATCAGGCGCAAAACCCCGGAATGGTGATCAATTACGGCCGTGAGCTGGGCATCGACCTGAAGATGATCCGCGCCGCCGGAGAACGGATCCAGGCGGCACTGGACACAGCAAACAAGGAGCAGGGCGAAGTAGCTCTGCACGACACCTTGCTGATGGTGGTCGGGCGCGGATCTTCGGATCCGGACGCCAATTCGAATGCGTCGAAAGTGATGCGGATGCTGTGGGAAGGCTTTGGCTTCGGCTGGGCCGAAACCTGCTATTCCGGCGTCACCTTTCCGCTGGTCGGGCCGGGACTGAGCCATGCGGCAAAGCTCGGCTACAAACGCATCATCGTGTTTCCGTATTTTCTGTTCACCGGCGTGTTGGTCAAGCGGATCTATTCGGAAACCGACGCGGTGGCTGCCAACCATCCGGAGATCCAATTCATCAAGGCATCCTACCTGAGCGACCATCCGCTGGTGATCGACACCTTTCAGGACCGGGTGCAGGAGATCATGGACGGACAGGCGCTGATGAACTGCCAGATGTGCAAATATCGCGAGCAGGTTCTTGGCTTCGAGGCCGAAGTCGGCCTGCCGCAGGAAAGCCATCACCATCATGTCGAAGGCATCGGTGGCGGGTTGGAGAATTGTCCGTGCAAGGGCGATTGCGACGCATCGTGCCGGGAAGAAGAGTTCTGCAAGCAGCACGGACTGCCCTGGACGCCGGTTCACAGCCATGCCAGCCCGGCAGATCTGGAGCCGGTCCACGACCACTCGCATGGGCATGACCACGATCACTCCCATGGGCACGATCATCATCACCATGATGGGCATGGCCACGACCACGCGCATGATCACAGCCATGAACACGGGCACGATCATGGCCATTCGCATGACCACGGCCATGGCCACACGCATGATCACCACCATCATCCCTATCCGCATGCAGACCATCCACATGGTCCGCGCTCGATGGACAAGAAGAAGGTCTGAAGCATGACCGCCTCCGCGCCCATCCTTGATCCGGCGGAAATCTACCGCAGGTCCTTCGCCATCATACAGGCGGAGGCAGATCTCACGCGGTTTGACGCGGAAACGCGCTCGGTGGTGGTTCGGATGATTCATGCCTGCGGCATGGTGGATCTGGCCGGCGACATCGTCGTGTCTTCAGGGTTTGCCAAATCCGCGCGGGCTGCGCTGCAAGCCGGTGCGCCGGTGTTGTGTGACGTGGAGATGGTCCGCCATGGCGTTATCACCCGGCTGATGCCTGCCGGCAACGAGGTGCTGTGCCTGCTCAATGATCCACGAGTTCGCGAGATCGCGGCGCGTGATGCGACCACGCGTTCGGCGGCGCAGGTCGATCTGTGGGCCGAGCGGATGGAAGGGGCCGTGATTGCCATCGGCAACGCGCCGACGGCACTGTTCCGGCTCCTGGAGCTGATCGATGCGGGCGCGCCGAAACCGGCGGCCATCATCGGTGTTCCGGTGGGATTTGTCGGCGCCGTGGAAAGCAAGGACGCCCTTGCTGCCGATCCGCGAGGGGTCGAGTTTCTTGCGGTCAAGGGACGCCGTGGGGGCAGTGCGCTTGCCAGTTCGGCTGTCAACGCGCTGGCCGGGGGGCTCGAAGGTCATGGTTAGGAATCTCGGGGCTGAAGCGCCCTGGCTGACCATCATCGGCATCGGAGACAACGGGCTCGACAGCCTGACGCCGGCAGCGCGAACATTGTTTGACCAGGCTGAAACCATCATCGCACCCGAACGGGTGCTGGCGCGGATCGAGTGCGGGACGCGCGAAACCATCCCCTGGACCTTTGGTATCAGGGAAACCATTGCGCTGGTAATGGCGCGGCGCGGCACGCCGGTGACCATTCTGGCAACGGGCGACCCGATGTTTTATGGCGTCGGCGCCACCTTGATGCGCCAGCTCGATGCGGCGGAGATGCGGGTGATCCCGTCACCGTCGGCGTTTTCACTGGCTGCTGCGCGGCTTGGCTGGGCGCTGCAGGAGGTGGCGATGATCTCGCTGCACGGCCGATCGGTTCACGGGCTGGCTTCGCATGTTCATCCCGGTGCCAAAATCATTGCCCTGACATCGGCCGGCCAGACCGTAATCGAGGCGGCGCAGATTCTGAGCGCGCGGGGCTATGGCCGTTCCGAGATGCATGTGCTTGAGCATATGGGCGGACCGGACGAGCGGGTCAGGGTGATGCGCGCCGACCGGATTGCCGCTGACAAGCCGCATTTTGCGGATTTCAACACACTGGCGATTGCCTGCGAGGCGCAGCCGGGAGCCGTGTTGTTGCCGTCTGTTCCGGGGCTTCCGGACGACGCCTTCGAGCATGACGGACAACTGACCAAGCGTGAAGTGCGAGCGGTGACGCTGGCGCGGCTCGGGCCTGTGCCTGGCGGCTTGATGTGGGATGTCGGGGCAGGGTGCGGGTCGATTGGAATCGAGTGGATCCGGGCTGCACGCGGGGCACGGGCTATTGCCATTGAAGCCAGCGAGGCGCGCCGGAAAATGACCGCACACAACGCGATTACCCTGGGTGCGCCGGGTCTTGAGATTGTCGCCGGGACAGCGCCCGATGCACTCGCGGATCTGGAAATGCCGGATGCTGTTTTCATCGGTGGCGGCATTTCCAATGATGGTGTTTTCGAAGCGTGCTGGGAGGCCCTCAGGCCGTTCGGGCGGCTGGTTGCTAATGTGGTCACCGTCGAAGGCGAAGCGCGTTTGTTTGCCCTGCAATCGGTGCATGGCGGTGAGCTGGTCCGGCTGCAGACCAGCCGTGCCGAGCCGGTCGGGCGGTATCTTGGATGGAAGCCACTGATGCCGGTGACGATCTGGTCGGTGACAAAAGGGCTGGATGCATGAGCGGTAAACTGTACGGGCTCGGACTTGGTCCGGGCGATCCCGAGCTGATCACGCTGAAGGCGTATCGCATCTTGCGGTCGGTCCCGGTGATCGCCTGGCCGGCGCCGGATACCGGGCCGAGTTTTGCCCGGTCCATCGCTGCACCATATCTCCCCGAGGGGCAGATCGAAGTGCCGATCGTGGTGCCGATGCGGACCGACAGGTTTCCGGCGCGCGATGTCTATGACAAGGCCTCGATGGAAATCGCGGGCCATCTCGATGCGGGCCGCGATGTAGCGGTGCTGTGCGAAGGGGATCCGTTCTTCTACGGCTCGTTCATGTATGTGTTCGAGCGGCTGGCCGCGGACTACCCGACCGAAGTGGTGCCGGGGGTCTCGTCGATGATGGCTGCGGCGAGTGCGGCAGGACGTCCATTGGCCGCGCGCAACGATGTGCTCAGCGTCGTGCCGGGTCCACTTAGCGATGAAGAGCTCACAAATCGATTCAACGCCGCAGATGCATTAGCGATCATTAAGATAGGCAGACATTTCAATCGCTTGCGCGCGCTGATTGCCAAAATGAATCTGCTACCTCATGCAATTTATATCGAACGGGTCTCGCTTGACTCCGAACGCCTGATGCCGCTTGCGGATGTGGCCGAGGATACCGCCCCGTATTTTTCCATGATCCTGATCTACAAGGGCGGCGAGGACTGGATCCAAGCTCTGCCCGGGAGCAAAACATGACCATATCTCCCGCCATCATCATTCTTTCTCAGGCGGCGCTGCCGATGGCCCGGCGGATTGCCGTGGCGACCGGTGGAGACGTGCACGGATTGGCTCGACGTATCACCGAAAGGGTTGATGGAACCTTTACAGACACAGGCCAACATTTGGGGGACCTGTTCCAGGACGGCCGGCCGATTGTGGCGCTGATGGCTTCGGGCGCGGTGATCCGGTTGCTGGCGCCGCATCTCGGTGACAAGCATAACGAGCCTCCGGTGATTGCCGTCGCGGAAGATGGCTCAGCCGTGGTTCCGCTTCTGGGCGGTCATCACGGGGGCAATGATCTGGCGCGTGAGATTGCCCGCGTCGTGGACGGATTTGCAGCCATCACCACTGCCGGAGATCTGAAATTCGGGATTGCACTGGACGCGCCGCCGCAAGGCTGGGTGCTGGCCAATCCGGCTGACGCCAAGAAAGTGATGGCGGATCTGGTGACCGGCAAGACCGCGCGGCTTGAGGGCGAGGCGGACTGGCTTGCAAACAGCGGATTGCCATTGTCGGTTGATGGCGAGATCGCGCTTGTGGCGTCTGCCAACGCAGTCAGCGCTCCGGCCGATGGATTGCTTTATCATCCAAGGAATCTCGTTCTCGGGATTGGCTGTGAGCGCGGTGCAGATGGTGAAGAGGCGTTGGCGCTGGCTCTGGAGAGTCTCGGGCAGGCTGGCCTGTCGCCTGCATCCGTGGGGCTGGTGGCGTCGATTGACGTCAAGGCGGATGAAACCGCAGTGCATCATGTGGCGAGCCATTTTGGCTGTCCCGCACGCTTCTTCGATGCGGCAACGCTGGAAGCCGAGACGCCGCGGCTGAAGAACCCGTCCGATATCGTTTTTGCCGAAGTCGGTTGCCATGGCGTGTCCGAAGGGGCGGCGCTGGCAGCGGTCGGTGCGGCGGGCGAGCTGATCGTGGAGAAACGCAAGAGCAAGCGTGCAACCTGCGCTATTGCCCAGGCGCGCGAGCCGTTTACAGCCGCTAACCTGCCGGGCCGCGCACGGGGCAAGTTGGTGGTTGTCGGCATCGGGCCGGGATCCGAAGGCTGGCGCTCCCCGGAGGTCTCGCAGATGGTTTCGGCATCGACCGACCTGGTTGGCTATTCGCTCTATCTCGATCTGCTCGGACCGCTGGCCAAGGGCAAGACCCGTCACGATTTCGATCTTGGCAAGGAAGAGGCGCGGGTGCGCCACGCCATGGAACTGGCGGGCGAGGGCAAATCGGTGGCGCTGGTCTGTTCCGGCGACGCCGGAATCTACGCCATGGCGACACTGGTGTTCGAACTGCTCGACAAGGCCGATGGGCCGGAGGGGCTGACGCCAGAAGCGCGCCGGATCGAAATCGCGGTGTCGCCGGGGATCTCTGCGCTGCAGGCAGCTGCCGCACGCGCCGGGGCGCCGCTGGGGCATGACTTCTGCACCATTTCGCTGTCGGACCTTCTGACACCGTGGGAAGACATCAAACGCCGGGTGACGGCCGCGGGCGAGGGCGATTTTGTCATCGCGTTTTACAATCCGGTGTCGAAGAAGCGCAGGACGCAACTGGCCTGGGCGCGCGACAAGCTGCTTGAACATCGCCCGGCCTCGACGCCGGTGATCCTCGCCACCAATCTGGGGCGCGAGGGCGAATTGATCCGCGTGGTGCCGTTGGGATCCCTCAATGTCGATGATGTCGACATGCTGACCGTTGTGGTGGTCGGTTCATCCAATTCCTCGACGGTGACCACAGGCGACGGCAAGACCTGGGTTTACACGCCGCGCGGCTACGCCCGCAAGGAAGGCAGCGCCATGATATCTATGGTTTCAGGAGACGCGGCATGACAGTCTATTTCATCGGCGCCGGTCCCGGCGCACCCGACCTCATCACCGTGCGCGGCCTCAAGCTGATCGAGCGCTGCCCGGTCTGTCTCTACGCGGGCTCACTGGTGCCCGAGGAGATCGTGCATGCGGCGCCCGAAGATGCGCTGGTCAAGGACACCGCGCCGATGCATCTCGACGAGATCATTGCCGACATGAAGACGGCGCATGATGCGGGCCAGGACGTTGCGCGCGTCCATTCCGGCGATCCGGCGATCTATGGCGCGGTGGCCGAACAGATGCGGCGGCTCGATGCGCTGGGGATCGATTACGAAGTGGTGCCAGGCGTGCCGGCCTTTGCAGGAGCCGCGGCGCGGCTCGCGACCGAACTGACGCTGCCGGA
>Ga0114910_1000386_pt1 | contig 22866 bp, 21 predicted proteins | sample MalvireepMed_908_FD_83500 | JGI IMG/M metagenome (GOLD analysis project Ga0114910, IMG submission 83500) | Marine viral communities from the Global Malaspina Expedition - Malaspina viral metaG DeepMed_908 | ecosystem: Environmental > Aquatic > Marine > Oceanic | place: Mediterranean Sea...
AGATCGAGGCGGTGATCGCCACCATGGCGCGCATCCCGCCGAAATCGGTGAGCAAGGACGACAAGGCCGCGCTCGAAAACCTCGAACGCGATCTGAAGCAGGTCGTCTTCGGGCAGGATGCGGCGGTGAAGAAGCTCTCGACCGCGATGAAGCTGAGCCGAGCAGGCCTGCGCGATCCGGACAAGCCGATCGGCAGCTTCCTGTTCTCCGGCCCGACCGGCGTCGGGAAGACCGAGGTCGCGCGCCAGCTCGCCTCGATCATGGGGATCGAGCTCAAGCGGTTCGACATGTCCGAATATATGGAGCGGCACAGCGTTTCGCGCCTGATCGGCGCGCCTCCGGGCTATGTCGGCTATGATCAGGGCGGGCTGCTGACCGACGCGGTCGACCAGAATCCGCACAGCGTGCTGCTGCTCGACGAGATCGAGAAGGCGCACCCGGACCTGTTCAACATCCTGTTGCAGGTGATGGATAATGGCCGCCTGACCGACCATCACGGCAAGACGGTCGATTTCCGCAACGTGGTCCTCATCATGACGACCAATGCGGGCGCGGCCGACATGGCGAGCCAGGGCATCGGCTTCGGCGACGTGAGCCGCGAGGATGCGAGCGAGGAGGCGGTGAAGCGCATGTTCACCCCCGAATTCCGCAACCGCCTCGATGCAATCGTGCCGTTCGGCTATCTCGGCAAGGACACTATCGCGCGGGTGGTGGACAAGTTCATCATCCAGCTCGAACTCCAGCTGGCCGACCAGAATGTCGACATCCAGTTCGACGATGCGGCCAAGAAATGGCTCGGCGACAAGGGTTACGACCGGCTCTACGGCGCACGCCCGATGGGCCGCCTGATCCAGGAGAAGATCAAGCAACCGCTCGCCGAAGAACTGCTGTTCGGCAAGCTGGCCGACGGCGGCGAGGTCAACGTGACGATGAAGGACGGCAAGCCGCACTTCGAACTGACGCCTGCCCCGCCCAAGGGTTCGAAGCGCAAGAAAGCCGCGCCGAAGAAGAAGGCGGCGGACAGCGAAGGCGCGGGCGAAGGCTCGGAAAGCAAGGGCGGCTAGGAGCGGCCGCGGCAGCGGCAATAGGGCTCACGCAAAGACGCGAAGAACTCTGTCCGGCGGTGCGCACGTTCGGCGCAGCCGGGCGCGGCCTCTTCGCGTCTTGGCGTGAAAAACGCCCCCCGCCGCAGTCGCAGAGCACAATCCGCTCGTTCCAGCGCTAGATTATCTCACACAAAGACACGAAGAGGTCCGTCCCTGAGTAAGACCACCCGCACAGCCGGGCACGCCATCTTCGTGTCTTCGTGTGCGGACAGTGAAGGCGCGGGCGAAGGCTCGGAAAACAAGGGCGGCCAGGACCGGCCGCGTCAGCGGCAATCCGGCTCACGCAAAGACGCGAAGAACTCTGTCCGGCGGTGCGCACGTTCGGCGCAGCCGGGCGCGGCCTCTTCGCGTCTTGGCGTGAAAAACGGCCCCCGCCGCAGTCGCAGAGCGCAATCTGCTCGCTCCAGCGCTAGATTATCTCACACAAAGACACGAAGAGGTCCGCCCCTGAGGAAGACCACCCGCACAGCCGGGCACGCCATCTTCGTGTCTTCGTGTGATGCATAAATAGCCACCTCGGGCGGCCAAGCCGGAACCGAGCGTGTCCGCGCCCCATTTGGTTAGCCGATGCCCGCACCCTTTTCCTGGATCCAGCCGCACCCGCACGGCATCCACGTGCTGCCCGCCGATGCGTGGATCGATCCCTCGCGCGCGGTCGACAATGCGCTGGTCACGCATGGCCATGCAGACCATGCGCGCGGCGGGCACGGGCAGACCGTCGCTACGCCCGAAACGCTCGCCATCATGGAGCTGCGCTATCGCACCGGGGCGGCGGATGATGCGGGTGCAATTCCGCACAAGGCGGTGCCCGTGCACTATGGCGAAACGATCCGCCTGAAGGGCGGCGTCGATGCGACCTACATCCCCGCAGGCCATGTGCTGGGCAGCGCGCAGATCTTGCTCGAGCATGCGGGAGAGCGGATCGTCGTCACCGGCGATTACAAGCGGCGGCCCGACCCGACCTGCCCGCCCTTCGAAGTGACGCCCTGCGACATCTTCATCACCGAGGCGACCTTTGGTCTGCCCGTGTTCACCCATCCGCCGATCGCGGGCGAGATCGCCAAGCTGATCGAGCGGCTGGCCGCGCATCCCGATTCCTGCGTGCTGGTCGGCGCCTATGCGCTGGGCAAGGCACAGCGGGTGATCGCGGAGCTGCGCGCGGCGGGGCATCGCGATCCGATCTATCTCCACGGTGCAATGGAGAAGATGTGCCGCCTGTATCAGGAACACGGCGTCGACCTGGGCGAGCTGCGGCTGGTTGCCGATCACGAGAAGGATGATATGCGCGGCTCCGTGGTGGTTGCGCCGCCATCCGCGCTCAACGATCGCTGGAGCCGCCGCCTGCCCGATCCGATCACCGCCATGGCGTCAGGCTGGATGCGGGTGCGCCAGCGTGCGCGGCAGCGCAATGTCGAGCTGCCGCTGATCATCTCCGACCATGCCGACTGGGGCGAGCTGACCGACACGATCCGGCAGGTGGACCCGCAGGAAACCTGGATCACCCACGGCCGCGAAGAGGCGCTGCTGCGCTGGTGCCAGCTGCACCAGCGGCCCGCCCGCGCACTTGCGATGGTCGGGTACGAGGATGAGGACGATTGAGCGGGCCGATGCGCACCGGGCCTGGCAGCGGATCGCTCAGCCCAATATGGCGGCGAAAGCCTTCCCCACCCCGGCGGTGACCGCCATCGCAAGGGCACCCCAGAAAGTGACGCGCAGCACCGCTGGCATGACCGACGAACCGCCCGTCCGCGCGCCCAATGCGCCCAGCGCGGCGAGGCAGATAAGCGACACGATACCCACGGTGGGCGCCAGCAGGTGCGGCGCGGCCAGTGGCACCACGGCCACCGGTGCCGCCGCGCCCGTCGTGAAGGCCAGTGCAGAGGCGAAGGCCGCCTGTAGCGGGCGCGCCATCGTCACCTGCGTAATGCCCAGCTCGTCCCGCCCATGCGCGCCGAGCGCGTCGTAAGCGGTCATCTGCTCGGCCACGGCCCGCGCGGTTTCGGGCTCCACCCCGCGCTGTTCATACAGGCTGGTCAGCTCGTCGAGCTCCTGGTCCGGCTCGTCGGCCAGCTCCTTCGCCTCGCGCGCCAGATCGGCCTTTTCGGAATCGGCCTGCGAGCTGACCGACACATATTCGCCCGCCGCCATCGACATTGCGCCTGCAAACAGCGCGGAGATACCGGCCACGAACACGCCATTATGGCTCGTATTGGCTGCGGCGACGCCGATAATCAGGCTGGCGGTGGAAACGATGCCGTCATTGGCCCCCATCACGGCGGCACGCAACCAGCCGACCCGCGCCGATGCGTGTGCCTCTGTGTGCGGAATCAGTCGGCGCATAGCGTGCCCCCCTGCATTTTCAGGATGGCCCGATAGAGCCCCCTGCGCGATCTGGCGAGCCCCCGCGTACAACCCCCCGCGTGCCGCCTCCCACCGGGAGCTATCCGGCCGATCCGGGGTTGTGGCAGCATGGAAAGCCTCGCCGCCCCAGCCCCGCTGCCGGTCGATACCCGCCGCGAGACGCAAGCCCCACAGGCAACGTGCCTAGTTCAGTTCGGCGAGGCCCGCGGCGATCTTGTCCAGCATCTCCTGGGTGATCAGGCCCCGCGAAAGGGGCTGCACGGCCTTCAGGCTCATGTCCTTGATCTGCGGGTAGTAGGGGTTCTTGTCGAGTTCGGGCAGCGTTTCGAGAACGACCGCGCGGGCATCCTCGTCCGCCATCAGCGTTTTGATCGGCGTATCGATCGTCAGCTTGGCCTCTTCGGCCGCATGGCTGGAATGGTCTTCCTGCGCGATGGCCGGAACGCCCGCGAGCAGCAGCGGCAGGGCAATAAGGGCGGTCTTCATTCTCGTCTCTCCCGTGGGTGGAAAGCGTGCCGCGCACGCCTTGGCCCGATCATCGCACCGTGCCCGCGCGACGCAAGCGGTTTTGCGTGATGGAGGAATTCGCCGCCCTGATCGATGCGCTTGTCTATACCCGCAGCCGGAACGAGAAACTGCGGCTGATCGGCGAATATCTGCGCGCCACGCCCGATCCCGACCGTGGCTGGGCGCTCGCCGCGCTCTCCGACGGGCTCGATTTTCCGGCGGTCAAATCCTCGACCATCCGGACGATCCTGAAAGACCGTGTCGACCCGGTGCTGTGGACGCTCAGCCGCGATTTCGTGGGCGACACGGCGGAGACGGCGAGCCTGCTGTGGCCGCAGCCCGAATCGCCCCCCTCCCCACCGAGCGTGAGCGAGACGGTCGATCTGCTGCAGGCGATGAACCGCAAGACGGTGCTGGCCGAGCTGCCCGCGCTGCTCAACCGGCTCGATGTCTCGGGCCGCTACGCGCTGCTCAAGCTCGCCACCGGCGCGATGCGGATCGGGGTTTCCGCGCGGCTCGCCAAGGTTGCCTTCGCGCAAGCCTTCGATGTGCCGGTCGAGGATGTCGAGGAATACTGGCACGGGCTGGCGGCACCTTATGCCGCGCTGTTCGCCTGGGCCGCCGAAGGCGCGGACCCGCCCGATCTGGCGGGCGTGCCGCTGTTCAAACCCTTCATGCTCGCGCATCCGCTGGAAGACACCGTCGTCAGTCTCGACGATTACGTGGCCGAGTGGAAGTGGGACGGGATCCGGGTGCAGCTGGTCCATGCGGGTGACGAAACGCGACTCTATTCGCGCGGGGGCGACGATATTTCGCACAGCTTCCCCGAAATGCTGCCCGCGCTGACCTTTCCCGCGATCCTCGATGGCGAGCTGCTGGTGCAGGGCGCGACGCAGGGCGGCGAAGCGGGTGGCGCGGCCAGTTTCAACGCGCTGCAACAGCGGCTGGGGCGCAAGACTGTCAGCAAGAAGATGCTCGCCGAAAGTCCCGCCTTCGTGCGCGTCTACGATGTCCTTTCGCTCGACGGAGAAGACCTGCGCAATCGGCCGTGGAGCGAGCGGCGCGCGGTGCTCGAAGAACTGATGGCGCGCCTGCCCGGCGAACGCTTCGACCTCAGCCAGGTGGTCGACGCACGCGATTTCGAGCATCTGGCGCAGATCCGCGAAGGCGCGCGCGACGATGCGATCGAAGGGCTGATGCTCAAGCGGCGCGATTCGCCTTACGTCCCGGGCCGCCGCACCGGCCTGTGGTACAAGTGGAAGCGCGATCCGCTGCTGATCGACTGCGTGCTGATGTATGCCCAGCGTGGGTCAGGCAAGCGATCGAGCTTCTATTCGGACTACACCTTCGGCTGCTGGGATGGCGATCCCGATGCAGGCGCGGAATTGCTGCCGGTGGGCAAGGCCTATTCGGGCTTCACCGATGCCGAGCTGAAGAAGATCGACCGCCACGTGCGCCAGAACACCGTCAACCGCTTCGGCCCCGTGCGCGAGACCGACAAGAGCCTGGTGTTCGAGGTCGCATTCGACAGCGTGCATTCGAGCAAGCGCCACAAGAGCGGCCTCGCCATGCGCTTCCCCCGCATCCACCGCATAAGGTGGGACAAGCCGCCGCACGAGGCCGACCGGATCGAGGCGTTGCAGGCTCTGGTGCGCGACTGAGGCCCGAAGTCCCCGCGCTGCATCTTCAATTGCGATGCGTGAGAGTGTAGCGCGCACCCATGCAACGCTTCACACCCGGCCAGCGTCTGTTCGCCTATTCCGTCGCCGGGGTGGCCGGGTTCGTAGATATTACCGGCTACCTCCAGCTCGACGGCTATTTCGTCTCTTTCATGACCGGCAACACCACGCTGCTCGCGCGTGATATGGCGGAGGGAGCGCACCGCGTTGCGGTGCCCGCGCTGCTGATCGCGGGCTTCGTGATCGGCGTGACCATCGGTACGCTGGTGGGCGACCGATGGGCCGCGCGGCGCAAGGCGGTGGTCAGCGCGATGGTCGCTGCGATGCTGGTCTTTGCCGCGCTGGCGCGGGTCGTCGATCTCAACCCGCTATCGCTGGCGCTGCTGGTTTTCGCGATGGGCGCGCTCAACACGGTGATGAGCGGCAATCGCGCCAACCCCGTGGGGCTGACCTACATGACCGGCGCGCTGGTGCGCACCGGGCAATTGCTGGCCGAGCGGCTGGCGGGCGACCGCAGCGCCAATCCGCTGCTTTTCGCAGGGCTTTGGGCGAGCCTGCTGGCGGGCGCGCTAGGCGGGGCGATCGTGGAGCTGCAATGGGGCGCGGCATCGCTCTGGATCGCGGCGAGCGGCGCGCTGGCGCTGTGCCTCGCAGCGCTGCGCATGGCCCCGGCCCGGCCTAGAGCGTAACGCCGAGAACCTTCTCGCGCGAAGTTGCGCCGCGCAACACGGTGCAGCGCGATTTCGGAATGCCGAGCGCCTTGGCCACCAGCGCCTCGACCGCCGTGTTGGCAGCCCCGTCCTGCGGCTTCGCGCGGACCTTCACCTGCACAGCGCCATCGACGATGGCGACCGTTTCGGTCCGCGCGCCGGGCGTCACGCGCACGCGCAGCTCGCCCGCCTGCACCAGCGCGCGCAGGGCCGCCGCATCGGGCAGATCGGGTTTGGCGCGGGCCATGGGCGCTGTCCTACTCGCGCGTTCGCATCGTCGGGGTTTGTGCGCCTATTCGCTTTCGGCAATCGCCGCGGCGTGGTGCTTCGCGTTCTGTGCATAGTGCGCGACGCCCAGCTGCATGCCGGCGACCGCCGCATCGTCGAGGTCGCGCATCTTGCGCGCCGGGCGGCCGCCCCACAGCTCGCGCGCGCCCATCACCTTGTTCTCGGTCAGCATCGCGCCCGCCGCCAGCATCGCATCGCTGGCGATCACCGCGTTGTTCATCGCAATCGCGCCGAGGCCGACGAAGCCGCGATCCTCGATCCGGCAGCCGTGGACCATCGCCATGTGGCCGATCAGCACATCGTCACCGATCAGCAGCGGGCAGCCATCGGGATATTGCGGCGAGGGGCCGTCGCAGTGGAGCACGCTGCCGTCCTGCACATTGGTCCGCTCGCCGATCACGATGCGGCTGACATCGGCGCGCAGCACGCAGTTGTACCAGATGGAGCTGCCCGCCCCGATGGTCACATCCCCCACGATCACGGTGCCCGGCGCGATGAACGCGGTCTCGTGAATCTGCGGCGCCTTGCCGTGGATCGCCACCAGGCGCACGCCCGACCGTTGCTGCGGCGTTTCGGTCATCATCTGTCTCCCAGGATTGCGCCCCAGTCGAGATAGGGCAGGATCGAGGCATAGTCGTCGGTCCACGGATCGGCGATGGGGTCGCCCAGCTCGATCCAGTCGGCCTGCGTGTTCGACTGGAGCAGCTTTGCCATGGGCACCGCATCGCTCGCGATCGCGACCCAGAAGCTCGCCGAAATGCCATTGGCGGGGTCACCCGGATCGTCGCGCATCAGGGCGATCCAGCCGTTCTCCAGCGCGTGGGCCGCGATCACGGGGCGTAGGTCGACATAGCGGTTGGAGATGTGGATCAGCAACAGCCCGTCGGGCTTGAGCGAACGGCCATAGGCATGCATCGCCTCGCGCGTCAGCAGGTGGAGCGGGATCGCATCCGAGCTGAAGGCGTCGACCGCGAGGATGTCGTACTGGCGCGGCGGCTCGCTCTCCAGTGCGATGCGCGCGTCGCCCATGTGGATCGCCGCTTGCGGTGCGCAGTCGCGCACGAAGGTGAACACGCCCTCGCGCGAGTAGTCGAGCACCATCGGGTCGATCTCGTAGAAGGTGTAATCCTGCCCCGGCTGGCGATAGCAGGCGAGCGTGCCCGTCCCCAGCCCGACCACGCCGATATCGGCGCCCGGGCCGTAGATGTCGCGCGCCGCGCCGAGCGCCAGCCCGACGCCCGAGGTCGGCCCGTAATAGCTGGTCGGCTGGCGGCGTCGCTCCGGGTCGAGGAACTGGCGCCCGTGCACCGTCGTGCCGTGGAGCAGCACGCGCGCGGCCGGGTCGTCGTAGTCGCGCACGGTGTAGACACCGAAATAGCTACGCTCGCGCATGCCCTCGGCGCTGTCGTGCAACGTATCCCACCCCCCGCGTGCGAGCATCAGGATCAGCAGGATCACAACAAAGGCCCAGCGGCTGCCCAACGCGAGGATGCCGAGCAGGGCGATGACCAGCAGCAGGAGGTGGACCGTCAGGTCCTGCTGGCCGGTCAGCGCAGCATGCATCCACAGGCCGAGCGCGAGGCCACCCGCCACCAGCGCGACCCGTGCGATCAGGCGCTGCCGCGCATCGAGGCCCAGCCGCTCCATCCACGCGATCAGCGGCTTTTGCGGCAGCAGCGCGGCGGCGGCGAGCACCAGCAGCGGATGCTCCCACACCCAGTCGAACACCAGCGGGGCGATAATCGCGGCGAACAGCCCGCCCAGCGCGCCCCCTGCACTCATCACGAGGTAGAACAGCGTGAGCCGCGCCGGGCTCGGCCGGTCGGCATAGAGGCGGCGGTGGAGCGCGGTGGCGACCACGAACAGCATCAGCACGGCGGCCAGCGCGAGCGATACGCCGTCGGTCCCCCGGCTGACCATCGCCATCGCGCCCGCCAGCAGCAGGATCGTGGGCGCAGTACGGGCGAGCGCGAAGCCCAGCGCGCTGCGTTCGTTGAAGGCGAACACGAAGCTCAGCAGATACAGCCCCAGCGGCACGACCCACAGCAGCGGCATGGCGACGATGTCGGTCGTCAGGTGCGTGGTGGTCGACAGCATCAGGCCCGAAGGCACGGCCGACAGCGCGAGCCAGAAGGCGATCCGCCGCCACCCGATCGCCTCGGGCGCATCCTCGGCCAAAGGCTCGATGGCGGGATCGGCCACGCGCCAGCGGCTCCAGGCAAGCAGCGCCATGAACGCGATCAGCACGCCGTAGCCGATCGCCCAGGCCATGCTCTGCCCTTCGAGCGGGAGGTTCGGCTCGAGCAGCAGAGGATAGCTCAGCAGCCCGGCGAAACTGCCGACATTGGACGCGGCATAGAGCCAGTAGGGATCGCCCGCCGCGCGGTCGGCGGCGTACCAGCGCTGGATCAGCGGAGCCTGCGCCGCGACGAGGAAGAACAGCGGGCCGATGGTCGCCAGCAGCAGCAACGGCACCCAGAACACCTCGAATCCGCCGGGGCGCGGCACATCGGCGAGCGCGATGGGCAGGAACATGAGGCCCAGCGCCATCAGCCCGATATGGACCAGCGCCTGCCGCCGGATCGCGAGGTGCGAGAGCAGGTGCGCATAGGCATATCCCGCCAGCAGCAGCGCCTGATAGACCAGCATCGCGCTGTTCCACACCATCGGCGCGCCGCCCAGCTGGGGCAGCGCAAGCCGCGCGACCAGCGGCTGGACGAGGAACAGCAGGAAACTGCCGAGCAGGATGGTGGCGACGAACAGCGCCCGCGACGCGAGGGATCGTGGCGGCAGGTTCATCGCAAGGCCTCCCACGCATGGCGGGTGAGGCGGTAGAGGATCGTCGGATTGTCCTCGGGCGGGAAACGCGGATCGTCGAAATCGAGATCCTCGCGCCGTTCCATCCCCAGCCGCTCCATCAACCGCCAGCTCGGTTCATTGGCCTGCGATGTCAGCGCGACCACATGCTGCGCACCGTGATCCTCGAAAGCCCAGCGCAGCACCGCGCGCACCGCTTCGCTGGCATATCCGCGCCGCCAGCGATCCTGCCGGATCATCCAGCCGATCTCGACATCGCCAGGGTTCTTCGCGCCTTCGCTGTCGACGCGCTTCAACCCGCAGTGGCCGACCGGCTCGCCACTCTCGCGCTCGAACACCATCAGCCAGCCAAAGCCTTCGCTGGCGTGGAATGCCATCGACTTCGCGTGCTTCTCCTCGATCAGCTCCAGCGTTAAAGGCCCGCCCAGATGGCGCGTCGCCTCGGGCGCGTTGAGGTGGTGAAACTGCAACTGCGCATCGCCGGGCCGGATCGGGCGCAGGCGCAGGCGCTCGGTCTGGAGCGTCCAGTCAGCCACGCGCCTTCTCCCACGCATCCGCCGCGATCGAATAGACGATGATCGTCGGGTCCGCGGGATCGAAGTCGGCATTGGCGAAGTCGAGATCCTCGCGCCGGCGCATCCCCAGCCGCTCCATCAGGCCCCAGCTGGCGGTGTTGCGCGCAACGGTCAGCGCGACGACCTCGTCGGCTCCGAACCGGTCGAAGGCGAGGTCGAGCGAGGCGGCGGCGGCCTCTTTCGCGAAGCCTTGCCCCCACGCATCCTCGCGCAGCCGCCAGCCGATCTCCATCATGCCGATCGGCCCGCCCGCCTGGTTGCAACGCTTCAAACCGCAAAAGCCGAGGATCGCGCCATCGTCCTTGCGCTCGACCACCCAGAAGGTGTGGCCATGCTGCGCCCGGTAGGACAGCAGCCGATCCTGCGCGCCCCGGCGCTTCTCCGCATCGCAGACTCCGCCCAGCCAGCGCATGACGGCGGGCGTGTTGGTGCCCTCCCAGAAGCGCGGCCAGTCGGCGTCCTGCCAGTCGCGCAGGACCAGCCGCGCGGTTTCGTGACGGAAATCGGCCACCGGCTTAACGGTCGGCAAGCAGGCGAGCGGCAAGGGGCGCGTAATAGGTGAGGATGCCCGAGCAGCCCGCGCGCTTGAACGCGACCAGCTTTTCCATCACCAGCGGCTCACGCTCCCCCACGCCCGCCGCTACGCCCGCTTCGACCAGCGCATATTCGCCGCTGACCTGATAGGCGAACACGGGCACGTCGAACCGGTCGCGCGCCATGCGGATGATGTCGAGATAGGCGAGGCCGGGCTTCACCATCACGCTGTCCGCGCCTTCTGCAATATCCAGCGCGATCTCGCGCATCGCCTCGTCGCTGTTGCCCATGTCCAGCTGGTAGGTGCGCTTGTCGCCCTTCAGCCGGTCGCCCGATCCCACCGCATCGCGGAACGGGCCGTAGAAGGCGGAGGCATATTTCGCCGCGTAGCTCATGATCTGGACATTGGCGTAGCCTTCGCCCTCCAGCGCCTGCCGGATCGCGCCCACGCGCCCGTCCATCATATCCGACGGGGCGATCACGTCCGCGCCCGCCGCCGCCTGGTTGAGCGATTGCTTCACCAATGCGTCGAGCGTCGCGTCGTTCGCGACGTAGCCCGCATCGTCGAGCAGGCCGTCGTGCCCGTGGCTGGTATAGGGATCGAGCGCGACATCGCACATCACGCCGATCGCATCGCCGAACCGGTCGCGAATCGCGCGCACCGCGCGGCAGGTCAGATTATCGGGGTTCCACGCCTCTTCCGCCGTGTCGCTGCGGCGCCCGGCAGGCGTGTTGGGGAACAGCGAGACGCAGGGAATGCCCAGCTCGATCGCTTCTCCCACCCGCTCCAGCAGCAGGTCGATCGACCAGCGGCTGACGCCGGGAAGGCTGCCGACCGGCTGCTCCTCCCCCTCGCCCTCGATCACGAACAGCGGCCAGATCAGATCGGCCGGGGTGAGCACGGTCTCGCGATGGAGCCGGCGGCTCCATTCATGCGTGCGGGTGCGGCGGAGGCGGGTTGCGGGAAAGGAAGCCGTCATGACGGCGAGGTGTGGCCCAACGCCGCACCAGTCGCAAGGGGATCAGCCGCCGCGACGATGTTTGGCGTTGAGCGCGATCCGGTCGATCTCGCGCACCGGTTCCTCGTGAACGGGCCGCGTGGGGCGCATGTCTTCGAGCGCGGCGCCCGCCTCGACCGTCTTGAGCGCATCGAGCCGGGTACGAAAACGGCGCAGATCCTCGCCGGACAGCTGGGCGCGGGTGACGTAGCGGACCGAGAGCGGGTCCACGTGCCGCCCGCCGCGATACATCTCGTAATGCAGGTGCGGCCCGGTGGAGAGGCCGGTCGATCCGACATAGCCGATGGTCTGCCCGCGCTTCACATACTGGCCGCGCGACACCGCCATCCGGCTCATGTGGCAAAAGCGCGTGCTCAGCCCGCCGCCATGCGACAGGCGCACGGCATTGCCACAGCCGCCCGCACGGCCCGCGCTGGTCACGCGCCCGTCGGTCGGCGCGACGATCGGCGTGCCGTAACGCGCGCGGAAATCGACGCCCGCATGCATCCGCTTGTAGCGCAGGATCGGGTGCCGCCGCATGCCGTAGCGCGAGCCGATGGACCCGGGCACCGGCGCGAGCAGGCCGGCGCGCTGTTCGCCCACGCCCGAGGCTTCGAAGAACTGCCCGTCGCTGCCCCAGCGCATCAGCTGGATGGTCGGTTCGCCATCGCGCTCGACCCCGGCGTAGAGCAGCTTGCCTGCCTGCCGCTCGCCCGTGGCGGCGCGGCGGTAGGAAACGATCATGTCGAAGGTGTCGCCCGGCTGCAGCGCCTCGTCGAGATCCTTATGATCGCCGACCGCTTTCAGATAAGCTTGGATCGCGCTGGCGGGCGCGCCGACGCCGCGGGCCGAGCGATAGAGGCTGCCGTTGACCGTGCCGCGCAGGCGCAGCGGCGTCTCGTCGACCTCGATCGGTTCGCGAATCAGCGCCAGATTGCCGTCGTCGCCGCGCGCCACCGCCAGCGACAGGTCGAAGCGGGCGCGGAAGCGCATCTCGTCGAGCGGGCGCTGCGCGCCGGGTTCGGGGCGGCGGCCCAGCGTCACGTCGATCTGCGTGCCGGGCTCGATTTCCTCCAGCGCGATGGCCTGCGCCACCAGATCGGCCGCGCGGCTGGCATCGCCCTGGCCGACGCCCTGGCGCGCAAGGATCGCGGCGAGACTGTCGCTGCGCCCGAAGGTGGCGGTGGTTTCGAGCTGCGGACGCTCGGGCGCGTTGGCCAGCGGGAGGACCAGCGCACTCGCCGCCATGCGGGTGCCGGTATCGCCGCCCAGCGCCAGCGGCTGGATCGTCTGGCTGCGGAATTCCTCGCGCGCCTGCTCGTCCAGCCGCAGCGCGGGCGCGGCCTCCACGGGCGAGAAATCGGGCCAGAAGGCCAGCGCGACGGCGGTCAGCGAAAGGAAGGTGGCGGCCCCGCGAAACCAGCGCAGGCTGCCGATGTTCTGGGCGAGATCGGGCGCGAGGTCGGCGGTTTCCAGCCGGGCGACGCCCGCTGCGGCAAGCTGGCGGCCCGAGCGCGCAAGGCCGCTCAGCCGCGCACGCGCGCCGCGATCGGCCTTGCCGACCGCCGCCCGGAACTGGGCCGGGGCATCATCGTCCTGCTGTGTGTCCGTCGGCTGCACGCCATCATGGTCCGGAAGCGGTTCCGGCACGTTCAATCCCGACTGCTCGGCGTAGTTCAGATCCCGTCTCCGATAGCCTCGTATGCCGCTCAAAGACCCCAGTATTATCAAGGGGGCAGCTCTTATCGGGTGAGGCGCCTTAGTGCCACGGCATTCTTAATCGGCGTTTAATCCTGCCGGTCGGCAGGGGCATTCCGGCGATCATCCGAGTGCCCTGTGCGGCGAACCGGGCACTTGCCTTGCGGCATCCCCGCGCAGTCGCCACACTGTCGGCATGTCCGCGCCTGCGATCAAGGCTGTTCTCGGCCCCACCAACACCGGCAAGACGCATCTCGCGATCGAGCGGATGTGCGCCCATTCGAGCGGGGCGATCGGCTTTCCGCTGCGGCTGCTGGCGCGCGAGGTGTACGACCGCGTGGTTGCGATCAAGGGCGAGAAGGCGGTTGCGCTGATTACGGGCGAGGAGCGGATCGAGCCTCCCGACGCCCGCTATTTCCTGTGCACCGCCGAAGCCATGCCGCACGATGGCGGCGGCCATGCCTTCGTCGCGGTGGACGAGGTCCAGCTGGCCGCCGACCGCGAGCGGGGGCACATCTTCACCGACCGGCTGCTCAATGCGCGGGGCCGTGAAGAGACCATGCTGCTGGGCTCCGCCACCGCGGCGCCGGTCATCAGGTCGCTGATCCCGCATGTCGAAATGACAGAGCGGCCGCGTTTTTCCACGCTGACGCATGCTGGTGCCAAGAAGCTTTCGCGCCTGCCCAAGCGCAGCGCGGTGGTCGCCTTCTCGTCCGACCAGGTCTACGCCATCGCCGAAATGCTGCGACGTCATCGCGGCGGGGCGGCAGTGGTGATGGGCGCGCTGAGCCCCGAAACGCGCAACAAGCAGGTCGAACTCTTCCAGAAGGGCGAGGTCGACTACATCGTCGCGACCGACGCCATCGGCATGGGCCTCAACCTCGACGTCACGCATGTCGCCTTCGCGTCGCTCGCCAAATATGACGGCGTGAAGCGGCGGCGGCTGACTCCTTCGGAAATGGCGCAGATCGCGGGCCGCGCGGGGCGCCACCACCGCGACGGCAGCTTCGGCGCGCTGATCGGGGCGGGCGGACAGGACGCCGAATTCACCGAGGAAGAGATCTACGCGATCGAGGAACATCGCTTCCAGCCGATCACTAGGCTCTACTGGCGCGAGCCCGAGCCGCGCTTCGATTCGCTGGGCGTGCTGATCGAGGACCTCAGCGCAAAGCCGGGCGAGCGCGAGCTGGCCCCCGCCCCCGAAGCCATCGACCTGGCGGTGCTGCGCAAGCTCGCCGACCAGCCGCTGGCGCAGACCGTGCGCGGCCCCGCCAATGTCCGCCGCTTCTGGGAGGTCTGCTCGCTGCCCGATTTTCGCACCTCGGGCGTCGAGACCCATGCCCGCTTCGTCACTCGGCTGTGGCAGGATCTGCGCGAAGGCTATATCGGCGCGGACTTCGTCGCGGCGCGGATCGCCGAACTCGATACGGTCCGCGGCGACATTGCCGTACTCCAGGGGCGGATAGCCGCGATCCGATCCTGGGCCTATATCTGCCAGCGGCCCGACTGGGTGCTCGCCCGCGACGAAATGGCGGCGCGCGCCCGTGCGGTGGAAGCCCGCCTGTCCGACGCATTGCACATGCGCCTGACCGAGCGGTTCGTGAATCGAAGGACGTCCGTACTGATGAAGCACCTTGGCAACGACCCTGCCCTCCTCCCCATTTCGCTGGAGGACGACGGCACCCTGCTGGTCGAGGATCAGGCGATCGGCAAGCTGGAGGGGTTCCGCTTTTCGATCGACCCGCATGCGGCGGCGGGCGACCGCAAGATGCTGCTCTCGGCGGGCGAAAAGGCGTTGCCGCGCATCCTCGCCGCGCAGGCGGAAAAGCTGCGCGAGAACGGGCTCGAAGGGATCGTGCTCGATCATGGCAAGGTGCTGTGGGGCACGCAGGAGATCGCCCGGCTGGACCATCCCGTCGACCCTGCCGAGCCGCGCCTGAAGCCCGCACGCGAGCTCGACCGCCTGCCCGACGGCGCGCGCGACGCCTTCGTCGATGCGCTGACCGCGAAGGTGCGCGAATGGCTCGCCCCGCTGGAGCCGCTGCGCAAGCTGCAGCTCGCTTCGAAGAGCGAGGATGCGACCTCGTGGGCGCGGGCCCTGCTGCTCAACCTGCTCGACGGGCATGGCATCGTGACGCGCGAGCGCGCGGGGATCGAAAACCTGCCCAAGGAGGCGCGCCCGTTCCTGCGCAGGGTCGGCGTGGTGTTCGGCGCGCTCGACATCTTCGCGCCCGCGCTGCTCAAGCCCGCGCCGCGCCTCGCCATGAAACAGGCGGGCATCGATTCGCGCCCGATCGACGAAGCCATGCGCTCGGTCATCCCCGCGAGCAGCCCGCTGCCCGCCGGGTATCGCCCCGCAGGCGATCAGCTGGTGCGGGTCGATATTGCCGAGAAGCTGTTCAAGCAGGCGCACGAGGCGCGCGCCAAGAGCGGCAAGCCCGAAGGCAGGAAAGGACGCGGCGCGCCCTTCGTGCTCGACACCGCGCTCGCCGTATCCACCGGCCTGACGCCCGACAGCATCCGCCGGTTGCTCGGCGCGGCGGGCTTCCGCTTCGTCGAGGGCAGGCCGCTGGCCGAAGGGGCCTTCGGGCCCGCGCTGCCCGATCGCTGGCGCTGGCTGCCGCAACGGGCGGGTGCGCACTCGGGCGAACGCAGGGGCGGCGGGGAGCGGCGGCACGACGGCAAGCCGCGTGGCGCCAAGGGCTCCGGCAAGGGGCAGCCCAGAGGAAAGGGCCAGGGCAAGGGTCGGGGCACCAAGCCCGACGGTCCGAATTCCCGCAACCGGGGCGCGCAGGGCAAACCGGCCGAGCCACGGCCCGAAAACGCCTTCGCCGCGCTGAAGGACATGCTTTCCTGAGGTGGGCCCCGAGGTAGGGAACGTGACGTGCTCGGCATGACGGCGCGCGCCGCATGACCGGGGTGCCTGCCTGATGCGGATCGACCTGCTGCTGTGTCGCCTGCGCTTCGTGCGGACGCGCAGCGGCGCGCGCAAGCTGGTCGAAAGCGGGCACCTGCGCGTCAACGGCGCGCGGGTGGAGCGCACGGCGCGGGCCGTCGCGCCCGGCGACATCCTCACCATTGCGCGCCGGCAGGGTGTCGCGATCATCCGGATCGAGGCGCTGCCCGAGCGGCGCGGACCCCCGGAAGAGGCACGCGCATGTTACAGCCTGCTTGACCGCGCGGGCTCCAAGCCACTAGCAGCACCGCGAGATACAAACGGCGCGCAAGGATAATCGCACCATGACCTACGTCGTCACCGACGCCTGCATCAAATGCAAATATACCGACTGCGTCGAGGTTTGCCCGGTCGACTGCTTCTACGAGGGCGAGAACATGCTCGTCATCAACCCCAGCGAATGCATCGACTGCGGCGTGTGCGAGCCCGAGTGCCCGGCGGAAGCGATCCTGCCCGACACCGAGGACAATCTGGAAAAGTGGCTGGAGCTCAACACCAAGTTCTCCAACGAATGGCCCAACATCACCCAGAAGAAGGACCCGCCCGAAGATGCCGACGAGCATAAGGGCGAAGAGGGCAAGTTCGAAAAGTTCTTCACCGCGGAACCCGGCGAAGGCGACTGAGTCGATTCCCCATGAAGGGGGATCTACCGTGTTGGACTTGCTGAAAAGAACGTGGCGGGGCGCGAACGAGGATAATGTCGGCCTCGTCGCCGCCGGGATATCCTATTACACCTTCCTCGCGATGGTGCCGATGCTGGCGGTGATCGTGCTGCTCTACGGCCTCGTCGCGACGCCCGAGGTGGTGTCGCGCGATATCGACATGATCGGGCGCGCCCTGCCCCCTTCCGCTGCCTCTCTGGTGGGTGACCAGCTGCGTTCGGTGACCAGCGCGAAGGACGGCGCGAAGGGCCTCGGCCTGCTGTTCGCCCTGGGCTTTGCGTTGTTCGGTGCCCGCAATGCGGCGCGCGCGATGATCGTCGGTCTGAACGTGATCTTCAATGTCGAGGAAACGCGCGGCTTCCTGAAGAACAACGGCATGGCGCTGGCGGTCACGATTGCGGGCGTGGTCGGGCTGGGCCTCGCGGGCGGCGCGATCGCCATGACCGCCGCCTTGCCGAGCGCGTTCGCCCCGGCGGCGAGCTTCGGGCTGATGTTCCTCTTTTCGACCGTGGGTGCAGGCTGCCTCTACCGCTTCGCGCCCAATCATGTCGCACCCGGCTGGCACGCGGTGCTGCCGGGCGCCGTATTGTTCTCGATCATCTGGGTCGGCGCGACCGCATTGTTCGGCGCCTATGTGGCGCGATTCGGCGATTACAACGCGACCTACGGCTCGCTCGCCGCGGTGATCATCCTGCTCACCTGGTTCTATCTGAGCGCCTATGTGCTGCTGCTGGGCGGCGAATTCGTGCAGGCCCGGTTCGAGCGTAACTGACGCGCCGCATTTGTTTCATCGACTCGCAATATTCGCAGCAACATGCTATATAGTCGGCCACCGCTGCGATTGTGGTCGCCGCGGGCAATGGAAGTTGAAAGGCAGGTTCCCCCGGCATCACGACGCGACTGGACCTTCGCCCCGCGGGGCGCACGGTCTTTTGTTGCGTCCGATGCACGCCCCTGGCCTTTCGGTATGAAAGGAATTTTCATGGCAGCCAAGGCTCTCGCCTTCGATGTCGGCGACTATGTCGTCTATCCCAAGCATGGTGTCGGCCGCGTGGTCGAAGTGCAAAGCGAAGAAATCGCAGGCATGAACCTCGATCTTTATGTCCTGCGCTTCGAGAAGGAACGCATGACGCTGCGCGTCCCCGTCAACAAGGTCGAAACGATCGGCATGCGCAAGCTTTCGAGCGACAAGACCCTGAAAGAGGCGATGGAAACGCTCAAGGGCAAGCCCAAGGTCAAGCGCACGATGTGGAGCCGCCGCGCGCAGGAATACGAAGCGAAGATCAACTCGGGCGACCTCGTGTCGATCGCCGAAGTGACGCGCGACCTGTTCCGCCCCGACGACCAGCCCGAACAGAGCTATTCCGAACGGCAGATCTTCGAAGCGGCCTCCAGCCGCCTCGCGCGCGAACTGGCCGCGATGGAGAAGACCGACGAGCCGGCTGCGCTCGAGAAGATCCTCTCGGTCCTGCGCGAACATGCACCGCAATATTACGAAAGCGCCGAAGAGGCGTAATCGACACCTGACCGGCCCCCGTTTCGACGGGCGCCCGACTGGCTTCGACGAGGGCCGCTCCCGATGGGGGCGGCCCTTTTTCGTGGCTCTTGCTGGCACGGCGTTGGCGTATTATGACAGTAACACACATTTCGGAGGCGAGAGATGCTCAACGATATCTTCAAAGCGGTGGGGCCGATCATCGCCGCCGCGCTGGCCGAGAAGGCGGGCAAGGCGGATGGCGCGAAGTTCCACTTCGGTGGCCGGGAGTATGGTTGGGACGGCGAGGATGTCGGCGGAGTTGCGCTCGACGAGCTGGACATGACCGCACCCGCGCCCAGCCGGATAGCCCTTGCCGGGCCGACCCGCCTTCGGATCGTGGAGGGCGACGCCTGGCGGATTTCCGCGAGCGGAACCGGCTCGGAAACGATCCGCTACGTCCTGCGCGACGGCCAGCTCACTATCCTCCCGCCCAAGCATGGCGCAGAAACGGGCGGCGGCCCGCAGATCGAGCTGGTCATGCCCCCGCCGCGCGCGCTGGCGATCAGCGGCTCCGGAACGATCGAGACCGAGACACTCGCGCCCGAGGCTACGCTGTCGATCTTCAGCTCCGGCGGGATCGTAGCCCGCGATGTCCGCACCGAGAGCCTGAAGGTGGTGATCGCCGGGTCGGGCTATGTCGAGGCGGATGGGCGGACCGAGAGGCTCAAGGTCAACCTGAACGGCGCGGGCCGGGTGAAGATGCGCGCGCTGGCGGCGGACCATGCGCAGCTCGCGATCATGGGCTCGGGCTTCGTTACCATTTCGAGCGATGGCGAGGTTTCGGTCAAGATCATGGGATCGGGCAATGTCACGATTCACGGCAGCCCGCGCTGCACGGTGCGCGGCATGGGTTCGGGCCACGTGCAGATCGTGCCCGAAGGGCGCGGGGATGCGCCCGATGTGCCGGAACCACCCAAGCCGCCGAAGCCACCGAAACCGCCCAGGCCCCCCGAACCGCCGGTCGCCCCGGTCCGCCCGAGCCCGCCTGCACCGGACCCCAAAGCGGGCGGCGCAGCGCAGGCGATACCCGAGGATGCCCCGGCATCTTCCGGCGCAACACCGCCGACATCCGACGACTGAAAACGAGCACATTCGCGCAAAGGAGACCCCCATGAAGCCCACATTCCGCAATCTTTTCGCCCCGGCGCTGCTCGGCGCGGCGACCCTGCTGCTTTCGGCCTGCGGCGACATGAATATCCGCTCGAGCAGCAGCGGCGTGCCGCTTGCCGAGCTGGATTACGAGGGCGCGAAGCCCACCGGCATCACGCTGGCCGGTCCGGACAAGATGATCGTCACCTCTGGCGAGACGCTGGCGATCGATGTCGCGGGGGATCCCGACATCGTCGAAATGCTGCGCTTCGATCTCGACGACGATACGCTCTCGGTCGGGCGCGAGGGCGATTGGCGTCAGAGCGGTATTGCCACCATCCGCGTCACGATGCCCACGCCCACCAGCCTGACGCTGGCCGGATCGGGTGAAATCGAGCTCGACCGGCTGGGCACTGGCGCGGCCGCATCGGTCAACGTCGCCGGGGCGGGCGAATCGAGGGTCGGGCGGATCGATGCCGATACGCTGGAGGTGAATGTCGCAGGCTCGGGCTCGCTCAAGGCGGCAGGTGCGGCGCGGAAACTCGACCTCTCCATCGCGGGTTCGGGCGATATCGACCTGCGCGGCGTCGAGGTCGGCGATGCCGATGTCGCCATCGCGGGCTCGGGCGATGCGGTCTTCTCCTCGGATGGCACCGTCGATGCCAGCATCATGGGATCGGGCGATATCGAGGTGATCGGCAATGCCCGGTGCTCGATCAACAAGATGGGGTCGGGCGAGGTGACCTGCCGCAGCCGCTCCGCGAGCGACGCGCAGGCCACCGCCCGGCAAGCCGAATAGGTTTGGCGGTTCGGGCGGCGTGGGGCATAACCGGCGGCATGAAACCGATCGTGCCGCTCGCCCTGGTCGCCGCCCTTGCCCTGCAGGGGTGCCTCGCCAAGGCCGCGTTCGATGTGGTCACCCTGCCCGTAAAGGCCGGGTCCAAGGCGGTCGACCTCGCGACCACCAGCCAGAGCGAGGCGGACGAGAAGCGCGGGCGCGAGCTGCGCGAGCGCGAGGAACGGCTGGGCAAGCTGGAACGGCGTTACGAGGATCAGCGCGAGGATTGCGCGGACGGGAATCGCAAGGCCTGCGAAAAGGCGCGCGAGACCTATGCCGAGATTCAGCGCATCCTGCCGACGATCCCCTACGAACCCGAAGGCTGAGTGGCGTCGGGCGGCGCGGCGGCGCGCCGCAGCCGGTCGTTGATCGCCCGGCCGATGCCTTCGTCGGGGATCGGCGCCACCGCGACGCGCGGCTGAGCCGCTTTTGCCGCAAAATGCAGACAGGCATAGAGGTTGCGCGCAGCCTCCTCCAGAACGCCGCCAGCCGACAGCGTGACGTCGCCCGCGATCGCCCCGAAGCCGATCGCAAATTCGTCGACCGCGGGATCGGTGACGCCAAGCCGCACCGGCTTGCCCGGCGAATAATGGCTCGCCATCTGGCCCGGCGCTTCCAGAGTCCCGCGCTTCTCCCGCTGCGGCAGGCCGGTTTCGTAGTAGTGCCGGTGGAGCGCATCGAGATCGACCGGCCCCGCGCGCAGTTCTTCCCACGATCCATCCTCGCGGATCGCGAGAATACTCGATTCGACACCCGCCTCGGTGGGTCCGGCATCGAGCACCATGTCGATCCGCCCGGCGAGTGACGTCATGACGTGCTGCGCAGAGGTGGGGCTGATGAAGCCGCTACGGTTGGCCGAAGGGGCTGCCAGCGGGAAGTCCACGCTCGCCAGCAGGCGCTGCATCACCGGATGCGCGGGGCAGCGCAGGGCCACGGTGGGCAGGCCCGCCGTCACCGCCGACGCCAGTGCGGCATCCGGCTTGCGGGGGAGAACCACGGTCAGCGGGCCAGGCCAATGAATCATCGTGGCGATATCGGCGTCATCGCTCCACTCGGCATACCGCGCGGCCTGCTCCGCCTCGCGCACATGGACGATCAGCGGGTTGAAGCTCGGCCGCCCCTTCGCCTCGAAGATTCGCGCCACCGCGTCATCGCTGTCCGCGCGCGCGGCGAGGCCGTAGACCGTCTCGGTCGGCACGGCGACCAGCCCGCCTTCGCGCAGGATTTCCGCCGCCCGCGCGATTCCCGCTGCATCGGCCAGGTGCGTTTCCGTAACGTATTTGCCGTCCATCCCCGCGCGCTATATCCGGGGGCAGAGAAATCCAAGAGCCGGCGGCTCCAGACCGGCAAACCAAGAGGACGCACCCCCGCGATGACCTACAAGCCCGCCACCCAGGACCAGCTGCTCGCCATCCGCGCCAACGCGGGAATCGCACAGCTTGCGCAGAGCGAACGCTTCGCCGCCGCCGAACCCGATCTGGTCGAAGCGATCGTAGAGGGCGTCGGCCAGTTCGCCGCGGGCGAGTGGGCCCCGCTCAACCGGGTCGGCGACCTCGAAGGTGCCAGGCTCGAAAACGGAGTCGTGCGCCTGCCCGACGGGTTCGAGGCGGCCTATCAGGCCTATGTCGAGCAGGGGTGGAACGCGATCGCGGGCAGCGCGGAACATGGCGGACAGGGCCTGCCCTTCACGCTCGCCTGCAACGTGCTCGAAAACCTCGGCACCGCGAACATGGCGCTCAACCTCCTGCCGATGCTGTCGGTCGGCGCGATCGAGGCGCTGGAGGCGCATGGGACCGACGCGCAGAAGGAAACCTACCTCCCCGATCTGATCAGCGGCGCATGGTCGGGCACGATGAACCTAACCGAGCCGCAGGCGGGCAGCGACGTGGGCGCGCTGCGCACCACCGCGCACCCGATCGGAGAGGGCGAGCATGCGGGCAAGTACCGGATCAAGGGCCAGAAGATCTATATCACCTGGGGCGAGCACGATCTGGCGGAGAACATCATCCACCTCGTGCTGGCGCGCCTGCCCGATGCGCCCGAAGGCAGCCGGGGCATTTCGCTGTTCCTCGTGCCCAAGTACCACCTGAAGGACGACGGCACGCCGGGCGCGCCCAACGATGTGCGCTGCGTCAGCCTGGAGCATAAGCTGGGCATCAATGCCTCGCCCACCTGCGTCATGTCCTACGGCGACAACGACGAATGTATCGGCGAGCTGGTCGGCGCGGAGAACCGCGGGCTCGCGGCGATGTTCACGATGATGAACAATGCGCGGATCAATGTCGGCTCGCAGGGCGTCCAGATTGCGGAGCGTGCGACGCAGGCGGCAGTCGCCTATGCGATCGACCGCGTGCAGTCGGCCCGCGCGGGGGCGGAGGATCGCACGCCGGTCGCGATCAGCGAGCATCCCGACGTGCGCCGCATGCTGCTGCGCATGCGCAGCCTGACCGAAGCGATGCGCGGGCTGCTCTATTACACCGCCGGGCAGGTCGACCGGGGCGATATCGGCGA
>Ga0114910_1000389_pt1 | contig 22753 bp, 24 predicted proteins | sample MalvireepMed_908_FD_83500 | JGI IMG/M metagenome (GOLD analysis project Ga0114910, IMG submission 83500) | Marine viral communities from the Global Malaspina Expedition - Malaspina viral metaG DeepMed_908 | ecosystem: Environmental > Aquatic > Marine > Oceanic | place: Mediterranean Sea...
GATGCTGCGGGACTTGAGGGTGCGCATGCTGCTGCAGACTGGCTGACCAGTTCCCGGCTCAAGGGCATTGCCATCGTGGCGCACCAGCGCGGCAACTGCCACGCCTATAATGCCGGCTGGGAAACCGCCCTGGCGGAATTTCCAAAACTTACCCATATCGCCGTCATCGATGATGACGAAATCGCCGGGCCGGACTGGCTATCGGGCCTGATGAAGACGGCAGAAAAAACCGGCGCCGACCTGGTGGGCGGACCGCAAATACCTGTGTTTGCCGACAAGGCACTGGACGGCTGGCGCAAACACCCTGTCTTCACCCCGCACTACCAGATATCCGGGCTTGTTCCGATTCTCTATTCGTCGGGCAATGTGCTGATCTCGCGTCCGGTGCTGGACATGATGCCGAGGCCTTATCTCGATCCGGCCTTTAACTTTATTGGCGGCGGCGACAGCGATTTCTACCGTCGTGCCAAGGCACGCGGATTTGCTTTCGGCTGGAGCGCCGAGGCGGCGGTCATGGAGACCCTGCCCTCGCGACGCGCGGAGTTTTCATGGCTCAATGCACGCTCGCTGAGAAACGGTGCGATTTCCGCGATCCTCGAGAAGCGGCAATGGCCGGGTATTCCAGGCCGCGCCCGCACGCTGATCAAATCGCTGGCGCTGCTTGCTGCGGCACCGGTGCGCGGAGTCCGGCTGGGGCTGGAGACCGGCTCGGCAATTATCGGGCTTTATCACATTCAGGTCGCTGTCGGCCGGCTGATGGCCGAGTTCGGCCTGGTCAACGAGCAGTACCGCAATCCCGAAAGCAATTGACCGCTGCCGGCGCCCTCAGGCAGCAGCAGTAAAGCTTCATGCCATGAGGCGATCAGTGCGAGGGTGGAGCCGCCGCAGCCGGGGCTGAATGGTTCTCGCTTGCATTGTTCTTGAGTGAACGGCCTTGCTGCACATTCGAGCGGATGTCTTCCTTGGACAGGAAATCAATCTGTTCGACGATGACGTCGTGGAACAGTTCCTCGCCGACGCGCTCGTTGAGCGTCTCGCGAATATGGGTCTTGAAGGCATCGAGATCAAACACATCGATGTCCGGAAAATCAATCACCGGCTCGCCGACCAGTGCCGTGTAGAGCACATCGGTGATCAGCTCATTGACCGGAATCGAGAGCTTGGCGGTCTTGAGCGGATCGACGGTGTAGGACAACCGGGTCAGGAAGTATCCCTGCACGGCGCCGCTTGAGATGACCGGGATCGATGTGACTTCGCCGCGAATGGTTTCCAGGCCGCCAAACATGGCCGGTTCCGGCTCGACGCTTTCCTTGGTGTTGGAAATCTGCACCGAGAAATAGACAGAGCCCAGCGCCACGGCACATATCCAGATACCGATCGCAAGCGTTTTGATCATGACAGCTCGGTGGCCCTGAACTGCGCTTCGGAATAGGTGCCGTCAGCTTCCGCGGCGGCAACGGTTTCCTTGATCATGTCGGCGATATCACGAACCGCTTCCATGTGCGCCTTGACCTTGGTGTTGTTGATCTGCAGCTTGCTCTTGACGGTTTCAAGATGGGTCTTGTGCTCGGGATCAAGCTCAAGGGGACGCTTGCTGCTGAACAGCATCGTCATGTCATACAGACAGCGGCTCTTGATCGAATTGGACCGGTCCAGGTCGAATTTCGGGTCATTGCCGATGGCCGCATTTTCCGCATCGATGACCGCTTCAAGACGGGACAGCACGCCAACAATACGATGATCGTTTGAATTCAGGTCACTCATGCTGTGTGTCGCTCCTGGCTGGATTTGGTTGCGGCATTGTTGGATTCATCAGATCCGGCAATATCTGCCAGGATCCGCGTCTGAATTTCGTTGGTCATGCTGGCGGCGCGGTTGCTCAGATTGTCATCGGCCGGCGGGGCGGCGATGATGCCTTCACCCACCATACGCGCTGCAATGCCGATGCCACCACCAGCTGCCAGCGCTGCGCCCAGTTGTTCGGCCATCATGCCCTTCCAGATCTCTCCGGCAGTTCCCTTGCCATAGAGCTGTTCGCTGTCCTTGGGCAACATGTCGCCGATGAAACTCTGCAGGATCATCGCTTCAAAGCGCTGATAGGTTTCCATCATCTTGTCAGGAACAGCGAGGCCGGGAGCGGAGACGGAGATCGATGACTGATCGGAGGACGCCAGCAACTGGTGCTGGAATGCAGGGGTGGCCGCGGCCCGCTCCGATTTTCGCGCCGAAGCCGCTTCGAGCATCGCTTCCGCGCGTTGTGCCACGGCAGGATCCGCCGCCTTGACGACATCAAGAATAATATCGGTTGCTGTTTGTATGGACAAAGAGCTCGCCTCGCAGAAATTGACCGGAAATGATCCAGGACACATTGTCCTATGAAGCTTACGCTAGCCTTGCGCTGGAAGGATGGGTGCGGCACGGCTCGGAGAGCTGGCCCCTATAAAGCCGCGACGGCCGGCTCATCGGGCATTGGACGCGGGATCCCCGTTCAAAGGCGGATGGCCGTTTCCTCTTTCGCGGTCCGGATGACGATCATCGTGAAGAAGCGGGCGACATTGGTCTGGTCACGGAACAGCCTGTCGCAGAGCGCGTCAAACTCTTCCATGTCACGCAGGCGAAGCATCAGGACGACATCGGTTGCGCCAGTCACGGCATAGGCATGGGAAACCGCCTCTTCCGTGCAGGCAATCTCCAGAAAGCGGCGCATATGCTGCTCGCCATGCATTTTCAGTTCCACCGTCACCATGGCCCTGATCACGCGTCCGGCTTTGGCGGGGTTGAGGATCGCAACAATTCTCTCGATCAGGCCGGATTTGCGAAGCCGCTGCACGCGGCGCAGACACGACGAGGGAGACAAGCCCACCTCGTCGGCCATGTCGACATTGGTCCGCGACGCGTCGCGCTGCATGAGGTTGAGAAGCTTGCGGTCGATCCGGTCCATTTTCAAAGAATAGCAACGGGTCGGCAATTTGCAATATTATTGCACAATTCTGCAATTTTTGATCACAACTTCGAACCAACCGGGGTTACGACGTCGAGGCCACTTCAGAGGAGCCCGCGATGCTGTTCCGCATCCCTGTCGACAGACAAACCCGCCACCAGACACGCCTGTGCCGGCAGAGGCAGGAACAGGCCTTCATGGAAGAGCATGGCGGATGGGCGCCGCGCATGGTCTTCAAGATTATTTCCACGCTCGGCGAGCTGCCGGACATTGCAGTTCGGGCTCGCCGCAAGCTCTTTTTCAGCCCTGGAAGCAGACAAAGCCGGGAGCTCCTCTCATGACACTGATTCTGACCGTCCTGCGCAAAACACCCGATTCACTGGCGATTTACTGGATGCTTGGCCGGATCATGATCCCTCTGACGATCATGGCGGAGCTGTTGTCCAGATACGGGGTGATCGAGGCCGTGGCCCCGGCGTTCGCGCCGGTCATGAACCTGGTCGGGTTGCCTCCGGAACTGGGCCTGGCCTGGCTGACGGCCATGATCGTGGGGATCTGGGGCGCTGTCCCGCTCATCTACACGCTCGTCCCTGTCTCCTCGCTCAGCGTTGCGGACGTGACTGTGTTTTCAGCCTTGATCCTGTTCGCGCACGGCTTGCCGATCGAGCAGAAAATCATCCAGAAGGCAGGCCCCGGTATGTTTGCGACGACAACGCTGCGCGTTGCGGGTGGCCTGCTCTACGCCGTTGTGCTGCACCATATTCTGCTCGCCATGGGCTGGTTGCAGGCCCCGGTTGATCCGGCCTGGATTCCAATGAGCCCGACACCCGATTGGATCGAATTCTTCCGCAGTCTCGGAGAGACCATGATCTGGATGCTTGTCATCCTGCTCGGCCTGTCCTGGGGCCTTGAAATCTTCAAGCTGACCGGATTGCTGGACCTTATGATGCTCACCCTTTCGCCGGTTCTGCGTCTTGCCGGGATCCGCAGCGAAGCCGGACATCTCACCGCTGTCGGATTGTTTCTGGGGATCTCCTACGGCGCCGGCCTTCTGATCCGCGAGGCGCAATCGGGGACCATATCACCGCGCCAGATATTCCTGTCCTGCGTGCTGATGGGCTTCGCCCACAGCGTGATCGAGGATACCATTGTGGTGATCTCGCTGGGTGCCGATATCTACGGCGTTCTTGCCGGCCGGGTGGCATTCGCGCTGGCGGCCACGGCGGCAATCTCGGCGCTGCTTCGCCGCCTCCCAGACAGGATATTCCTGGCGCACATGTTTCGATCGAAAAGCCTGCAACCGGAATGAAGCGAAGTCATTGCGGGACTTGCCGGCTCAGCGGCGGCGCAGCGACCCGTCAAGCAGATCCAGAAGGCTCTCGTCCGTCTCCAGACGGTCCTCGGCTTCGGCGGCCTGGCCAGCCTGGTCAGCGAGCCGGTCTGCCTTGGTTTTCTCCGTCAGCATCTTGCGTTCCTGAACACCCTTGGCGCCCGCCAGCATCTGCGATCTGGCAGACAGTCTCTGAAAGCGCTGGGCATATTGATGCGACATTGCGGTGTGGATCGGATTGAACGAGCCGACCGCGTTGACAAGCGCCTCCTGGGTCGCATCGGTTTCGGCCTGTGCATACATGGTCAGAGACAGTTCATACTCTGCCATGCGCTCCATCTGCCGCTGCACACGGACGAGACGGGCAAGCTTTTCGGAACGCGATCCAGCCATCTCAGATCAGCCCCGTGAAAAGGTCAGCAAAGCCATCGATGAACAGCGAGAAGAAAGTGTGGGAGCCGAAATAGAGCAGAATAAGCCCGCCGGCGAGGATGAACGGAATCGAGATGAAGTAAACCGGAATCTGCGGTGCAAGCTTGTTGACCATACCAATCGACAGATTGAAAATCAGACCATAAGCCAGAAACGGGCTGGCCAGCCGGAGCACCAGCATGAAGGAGTTGGCAAGGGTATCGGTGAGCGTCATCAATGCCAGCCTGGGTTCAAACCCGGTGGCCATCGGCATGAAGCCATAGGAGCGAACCAGCGACGCTATGATCATGTGATGAAAGTCCGTCAGAAACAGAATGAACAGAGCGGTAAAGGTGATCAGCGCGGTCAACTGTCCTTCCGGTTCGTTCTCGATAATTCCGCCGCCCGGCGATGAGTTGAAACCGATCGCCATGGACATTGCCGTCCCGGCATACTGAAGCGACATCACGATGAAGCGCGCAACCAGGCCCATGGTCACGCCAATCAGCATTTCAGCGCCGACAAGCAGGACGTAGGAACCGCCGCCGCCCTTCACATTCGGATAGATGGTGTCCCAGAGAGTGGGCAGCAGCGCCATCGAAACGGCAACCGCCAGAAAAAGGCGAATCTGAAGCGGGACGCGAAAGCTTGCAAATCCCGGCAGCACCATGAAGCATCCACCAATCCGGCAGAACGCCAGAAAAAGGGCGAGCACAGTGCCTTGAGGGTCTTCAATCACGAAATCGCGCCGAGAAGCTTGATCTCAATGCCCTTCGCGATTTCGACGTGCGACAGCACCGGCAAGGTTGCAAATATCCGTTCAACGATCATTCGAACATAAGGCCGTGAGTCGGGCGAAGTTACCAGCACAAATGGAACGCCCTTGTCCATGTGTTCACGGATAACCTTGGTCGCCTCTTCGGAAAACTCCTCGAGCATGCGCGGATCGATGTCAAATTCGATGATCTCGCCCTTGGGATCACGCTTGAGCGCCTGGTGGAAGGCCAGATCCCAGCGATTGCCGAGTCTCAAGACATTGAGCTGACCATTGCGGGCAATGTCGCCGCAGAGCTGCTGCGCCATGCGGATGCGCACATGCTCGACAATCTGCTCGGTCTTGCGCACATGCGGCGCCAGTTCCGCCACGGCCTCGAGAATGAGGTGCAGGTTCCGGATCGAGACCCGCTCGGCCAGCAGCAGCTTGAGAACAGCCTGGAATCCGGAATAGGTCAGATGCGAGGTGCAGATCTCGTCGGCCAGCTTGCGATATTCCGGATCCAGCCGGTCGATGAGGATCTTCATGTCCTTGTAGGACAGCAGTTGCGGCAGGTTGTTGCGGATTACCTCGGAGAGGTGGGTGAGCACAACGGAAACGTTGTCGATCGGCTGGAAGCCCTCGCGCTTGAGATCTTCGCCAAAACTTTCCGGGACCGACAGTGCCGGCAGACCGAAGGCCGGCTCGCGGATCTCGTCACCAGGCAATGACGGACGATGGGTTCCGGCAAGAACCACCAGAAGCTCGCCGACCCTGAGATCATTGGCGGCAACCGTGGTTCCGTGAATGCGGATATGGTAGCTCTTGTCCTTGATCGAGATATCGTCGGTGACCTTGATCTCCGGCACCACAAAACCGTACTGGGTGGCGAACTTCTTGCGCATCTTGGCGACACGGAACGCCAGCTCCTCGTGCGACCCGAGCAGCTTGGTCGCAACCTGTTTGCCGAGCACAAGTTCGATTTCGGCGGTCTTGAGAATGGATTTGACCGAATCCTTTTCCTTGTCCTTTTCTTCCTGCTCGCTGCGATGAACTTCCTGCGCTTCGGCGCGGGCTTTCTGATCGCGCTGGCGCGGGATGATCCAGCTGCCGAACGCCATGCCGGCTCCCAGGATCACGAAGGGAAAGAACGGAAGACCAGGCATCAGGGCCAGCAGGAAAAGCAGCCCGGATGCGGCAAACAGCGCACGCGGATAGCCGCCGAGCTGATCAATGACCGCCTCGTCGGTCGAGCCAAGCTGGCCACCACGGGAGACCAGCAAACCGGCTGCGAGCGACACGATCAAGGCCGGGATCTGGCTGACCAGGCCGTCACCAACCGAAAGGCGCACAAACACATCGGCGGCTTCGCCGATCTGCATGTCATGACGGGCATAGCCGATGATCACGCCGCCGAACATGTTGATGCCGGTGATCAGCAGGCCGGCGATGGCATCACCGCGAACAAACTTCGATGCACCGTCCATGGAGCCGAAGAACGAACTTTCCATTTCGAGTTCGCGGCGGCGATCATGGGCCTGCTTGTCATCGATCATGCCGGCGGAGAGATCGGCGTCGATCGCCATCTGCTTGCCGGGAATGGCATCAAGGGTAAAGCGCGCGCCGACTTCCGCAATACGGGTGGCGCCCTTGGTGATAACGATGAAGTTCACCGTCACCAGAATGAGAAACACAATCACACCGATGACAAAGTCACCGGACATCACCATCTGCGAGAACCCGCCGATCACCTGTCCCGCGGCATCGGGACCAAGGTGGCCTTCAGACAGGATGACGCGTGTCGTCGCGATATTGAGCGACAGGCGCATCATCGTGGCGATCAGCAGAATGGTCGGGAACGAGGAAAAATCCAGAGGACGCCGGATCCACAGGGCAACCATCAGGATCAGAACGGAAAACGCGATGGAAAACGCCAGCCCTATATCGATCAGGAAAGCCGGAATTGGCAAGAACAGGATGGAGAGGATCACGACGATGCCGAAAGCAAAGCCCATGTCCTTTCCCTGGAAACCTGTCTTCTGGATCGCCAGCGCTTGCGGATTGGCCATGTTTTCTGAGCTCCGGAGCACAGCGCAGGCATCATGCCCACGCAATAGGTCACCGCGACCCTATAGATCGAAGCTTGCGCGAAGGTGGCAGAGTGAATGAGGATGGGGGCAGTTCAGGACCGGCAGCCGCCGTCCGGCATTTCTCCGCGCATTCAGTTGAACTCGCGGCGGAGGTCATATTCAGATGACAAAACGGGTGTTGTTCAGCTCCGGCAGGCCTGCCGGAGGAGACGTGAATCAGAAGCCTGATTCTATCCGCTGGAATACGATGTCTGTAAAGGTTGAGATCTGCGCCCCGACAAAGGGGGCGGAGACTGCAACGGTTACCAGAATGGCAACGATCTTCGGGACGAAGGTCAGGGTGATTTCCTGAACCTGGGTCAAAGCCTGGACGAAGGCGATGCTGACACCGACAAACATGGCAACAAACACCGCTGGACCCGAGCAAATGAGCACGGTCCAGATCGCTGTTTGTACTATATCTAGGGCGTCAGCTTCGTTCATCTCAGCTTATTATCACACCTGGGCCGACCACAACTTCGTCACCCGAATCAAGCAGGGCTATCAAGCCGTCTGAAAAGACCTTTACCTGTTCAACCTTGCCAGTGATAGTGCCATCTGCACTTGTCACCGTGCGCCCGATCATCGAGCCAGCCTGACCCAGGGTCGAGGATTGCAGCAGGTTTTCCAGGTTCTTGTTGGTCTGGATGGTCTGCTCCACCTGGCTGAAGGTCGCGAGCTGAGCAATCTGCTCGGTCGCATCCATTGGCTCGGTGGGATCCTGATTCTTCATCTGCTGGACCAGCAGCGTCAAGAAGGTATCATAATCAAGTGTGGCCTTTTTGGCCGCCGTTTCAGCGACCGATGCCGATGCCCGCGTGCTGCTCGTGACGGTATTCACGTCCATGGCGCTAACTCCTTGCGAATTTGCTCGATGGTTCCAGCCGACATGCCGGCGGTATCAAGGATCTGCTCTTCGATCGGATACAGCGCACGGATGGCCTTGAGGGCTTCGAAAGCCCGGCCCTGGGTGACCATGCCATCGATATGCTTGAGTTCGGTCAGAACTTCGTCGTTCTTGAAGCAGGTCAGCAACATGACAACCGACTTGCGGAACATACCCATGGCCTGTTCCGCGCCTTCCGGGTTGATCAGCATCATCTGAACGATGAAGTAGAGCTGACGGAGCGGCGTAGTGGCCTGTTCGGGCTGCAGAACATGGTTTTCCAGAAGGAAGGTCACATCATTGAGGAACTCGAGAGCAACCTTGCGGTCTACTCGAAGCACGGCTCCGTTGATGAATATCCGTTCGCCTGCCTTGAGAGAGATGCGAAGAGAGCTTTTCATTTCAATCCGTCCCTGATGATAACCGAGATATCAATGATGCCCTGGAAATTGTCAGATTGACGTTTCCTGATGCTCTCTGATTCCTTGATTATCCATATCCCTATTGAGATGAGGTTCGCGCGAAGCTCCTCAGCCAACTGATTGTCAGGTGATGCCAGATCTTCCACAAATCGCACCCAAAGACGGCTGCAAAAGTAGACTGCCTCAACCGCGTCGCGAGATTCCAGACCATTGGCCTTGGCTGCCTGTAGCAGCGAAATTGAATGATTGATTGCCTCTCGCTCGCGCTCGCGTGCTTCGGCAACACCATCCTCCTGAACATCCGCGTAGGAAAATTGGTACATTCAGACGCCCTTCATGTTTGTCCATTTAGCCCGGGAACTCCGGGCCATGCTGCTACAAGTAATTCATCAAGCTCAATTGCTGGATGCGGGCAGTGAGCGTGTAGGACGTCTCCACCTGAGCCAACAAAGATTTCATTCGTGTGGACGCCTCGTAGGCATCCACGCCTTCAATATCGCCCAGATGCAGGGTGATAATGCGTAGTTGGGATTCCAGCGCGGTATTGGCCTTGGTAATCCGGTTCTCGGACACGCCCAGCGTACTGCGCTGATTGTCGATTCCCGTCACAGCGCTACCGGCGTATTTGATCGCGCTGGCGTTTACTGCGGTGCGGACTTCGGCAGAAATCGGGGAATTGAGCAGTTCAACGCCAATGACCGCAGCCAGAGCAAAATTGCGCATGCCGGCGGAATTGGAGTTGGTGCTGGAATCCACCACTTCATTCTTCAGGATCCGGCTGGATACATTGGTATCGGAGGCACTGGACCAGTTCGTGTTCCAAGCAGCACCCGTGAAGGTTGGCTCAAGCACATTGGAAATGAAATTGTCCATCTGGGCGACCGTAATGCCGGCTGCCGCCGGATCATTCTGGGCAAAGCCGAAATGACCAAAGAAAGTGGCATCGAAAGCAGCCTTGGGCGCTGACCCTGCGGCCAGGTAGTCTTCCAGCGGCTCGGTGTTGGTATTGATGCCGGAGAACAAATATTCTCCATTTGCGGAGGTATTGCCGGCAATCGTATAGGCCCCGAGGGCAGATTCCACGTCGCGCTGAGCAATCAGCAACCGGTTGGCATCATCAGAGCCGTTGACCGCGATGAAAGCCTCGAGCATCTGCTGTGCGGCATCGGACATCATGTCGAGAGCTGATTGCGACGCTGAAAGGCGTTGGGTCACCAGGGCATTGGAATCGAGTATGCTCTTCAGCCGGGTCACATCGCTGTTGAGCGTGACGCTGTTGGAGGTCTTGGCCCCAAGCGCCAGACCAATATCGGCATAGCGACCGGTGACAATTTCGGTGTTCAGCTTCTGAATTTCGTTTTGGCCGCGACCAATGGTCAAGCGCATAGCGTTTTGCAAAGCCAGATTTGAAACAAAACTCGTTTTCATCGTCTTACCCTGCCGCTGCTATGAGAGTCTGGAGCATCTCGTCCACCGCACTGATCAAACGGGCAGATGCCTTGTAGGATTGCTCCAGCTGGAGCAGCATCGACATCTCTTCATCCAGCGACACGCCGGTGATGTTTGACAAGGCTTCGACAGAGCGGAACCGCGCGGCCTCACGAGATTCCGATGCAATTTCCGCATCACTACGATTGAGTTCCAACCAGCCAATTGATTCAGCCGCGAATTCCATCAGGCTGGCCGAGGGCGAAAGCCCGGCGGCTGTATCAAATGCGATCGGCTCATCCAGCGCCAGCACATGGGCGTCAAGCAGAGATGAGTAGCCGGTCGCACCGGTCGGGTTCGAACTGTAAGCTGCACCGTTGATGCCACCGTCACGCAACAAGGTGGGATTGCCGCCGAGCGACTGGATCAGCGCCGGGTTGACGGTGATGGTCGATGCAATACCGGCTTGAATTGTTGCGCCAGCCGGAATGGTTCCGCCCGCCCAGGTGAACAGACCCGGCATGTCGGGAAGGGCCGGGATGGCTGACTGGTCGCTTTCGGCAAAAGAGACAACAAGCGCGCGAGCAACCTCGTCGAGCTGGCTCTGCATTGCCGGAGCGTAATCGTCACGGATCTGGACCAGAGACTGAAGCGAACCACGTCCGGTGGTATTGGCTCCCTTACCAGACCCCAGCGGAACCCCATCCACAAAAACCTGATTGCCCTGAAGCGATGCCGAGAAGCCCGAGGAAGCCTGGAACTCGACCGGCCGGGCAACGGTTTCAAACAAGGTGACACCGTCGGAGGTGTACAGCGCCATATCATTGCCAGACCGGTTGACCTGGGTCACGCCGACGATCGATGAAATCTGCTTCAAAAGGGAGTCGCGCTCATCCAGTTCGGCACTGACTTCCTTGCCGGTCTGAGTGCCGCTGTAAATGCGGTTGTTGTTGGTCTCAAAACGCGCCAGCAACTCGTTGAGTGTATCGACCTGCCGCTTGATTTCCTTGTCCGCTTGATACCGGACCGTCTGAACAGCCTGAGATGCATCGTTCAGGCCGTTGGCGACCGTCACCGCATCGGCAATCGCCATCTGCGCCAATGTGGCTTCAGCAGGCTTCGCCGCATAGGTCGCAAGCGTGTCACGCATGGTGGCGATCAGGACGGAAGGCGATGATTCATAATCATTGCCGCCCAGAATATTCTTGAGGTCCGACAGGCCTTTGAGCAGCGTATCCTGCGCACTGGCCGACGATGTGTCGGCGATGCTGCGCACGAACAGGGCAGTGTCCTGGGCTCGCTGGATGGTGACACCCTGCGAGCCGAACAGCGAATTGGTCAGAACAGCATCTCTACGGGAATAGTTGGGGTCCGTAGAGTTGGATATGTTGCGCGATATGACATTCGACTGTGTCGCGTAGTTCGACAGAGACGTTTGTGCTGTATTAATTGCTGATGTCAAAGACATATGCGGTTCTTTCCAGTTCTCGAAACGAGCTTATCGTTTGAGATTGACAAGGACGTCGAGCAGATCCGAACCGGTCTGGAACACCTTGGAGTTGGCAGTGTAACTGCGCTGTGACGCGATCATGTCCGTCAGCTCACCAGCAAGGTCGACGTTGGACCCTTCAAGAGCACCCGAGATCAGATTTCCAAAGCCACCGGAACCGGCAAATCCTGTGATGATAACGCCTGAATTAATCCCCTGCTGGTAGACATTGCCTGGAAGCGGAGTGAGATTGTCGGGGCTGGGGACATTGGCCAGCGCCACCTGATAGAGCGGCTTCAAGTCACCGTTTGCATATTTCGCATACACGGTGCCATCCGCAGAGATCTCGACATCGGTCACCGCGCTGGGTGCATTGCCGTTTGCGTCAGCATCATCAACGGTAAATTCGTAGTTGAGCTGGGTCATTTCCGCGAGGTCTATGGTGAGCGCCGCGCCGCCGGGTACGGCCAGCGAGATACTGGTCGGACTGGCTGCAGCAAGGCCGCCGTTGAGCGCAGGATCGAATACCAGGTTCTGGGTCGCCAGAGCAGCCGCACCATAAGGGAAGGACGTCCCTGGCGTAGCGTCTGCACGATTGTAAACAGCGACTTCCCAGTTATCGTCGGCGGTCTTGGTGTAGTAAAAATCGAGCATGACTTCCGCGCCGACATTGTCATACACAACCAGAGAGCTTTTATGCGAGTATTCAGCGGTTGCGGCGTTCGCCGACGGCAAGTTGGCTGGCGCAACAACGGCCGCACCATCATCAAGGTTGGCGAAGAAATTGCCGGTTGTTGACGGAGTCGCGGTCAGCCCCGCCGACTGCACGTTCACCTTAACCAGGCCGTCAAATCCATTGACAACAGGAGCCGGAGGACCGCCGGTGTAATCATAGCCCATCAGGGTGAAGCCGGCCGCATTGACGAGGTTGCCATCGCCATCCTTGACGAAGGACCCCGCCCTGGTCAGGAACGAACTGCCGTTGGAGTTATTGACGATGAAAAACCCGTCGCCATCAATGGCCAGATCTGTATTGGATGTGGTGAAATTGAGCGGGCCGGCGTCGCTGATCGAATAGCGTACACTCGTATTGACCGCTCCGGAATTGTAGGAACCGGCACTGGAGGGCAGAATGAGCGAAGAGAAAGCCGTACTTGCCTTCTTGTAGCCAGTGGTACTGGAGTTCGCAATGTTATCTGCAACGGTGCTCAAGCGGTTTGCTTGCGCGTTCATTCCCGATGCACCGGTCTGCATCATTCCATAAAGGCTCATCGCGTAATCCCTCGTTTACTACTGCGATTTAGATTAGCTTGCGTGCCTTGCGTGAACCTGATTGTCTGTGGTGCATTTGAAGCTGGCCAACCAATTTTCGCCGGTTGGCCAAATCCCATTTACTTCCAATCGATCAGATATCCGAGGAAACGCTTCGAATCGATCGGATCGAATCCCAGACGCTTGCGCAGCTTCTTGCGCAGCTTGGAGATGTGGCTTTCAACAACGTTCTCTTCGACGTCTTCGTCGAAGATTCCGTAGATTGCGTTGAAGATCTGCTGCTTGGTCACACGGCGGCCGCGGTTGGCAACAAGATACTCGAGAATGCGACGCTCGCGCCTTGGAAGCGCAAAAGTCCGGTCCTCGATCTCTGGATCGCGACCATCTGAAAAGACCCGGATGGGACCGATCTCAATGTGGGTCGAGATCGCCTTGAGACGGCGGCGGATTGCCGCTGCACGGGCCAGGATTTCACGTGGGTGAACGGGCTTGCGCACCACATCATCAACACCGCTGTCATAAAACGCCAGGGTTGATTCAAGTGAAGGCGTATCGCTTACTGCAATTACCGGCGCCTGGGAGCGATCCCGGATTGCGCGCGGCAGGTCCATCATCTGGCTGCCTTGCCCGATCAGGAATGCTTCGACAGCATCGAGATCCGAATCTGCGGCCGCATGAACCCACTCGCCGAATTCGATGGAATCGAAACTCGCCGAGGGAACCCCTTCCCGCCCGAAAAGGGATGTGTACCCGTCTTTTACCAATTGCCGGTCATCAACCACTACGATCATTCGTTCGCCTCCGAATCAGTGTGGTGCCTCGTTGCATAAGAAGTACGAATCCGCCGAATCTTGGTAAACTACGAAATGAATCCGGTGACAATTAATAATTGATTAACCATATTTCGCACTGATTTGCCTAGATATGGTATGTCTCACGTACACCACACACAATTTTGATTGGAAAAGTTAACAAAAGGTTAATTTTTTCCTTGCGCTGTTAAGAATTGCCTAATTCTTAACAAATTTGTCCAGATCGGGACAAATTTCGCTGTTTTCGCGCTTTGGTTGCATCACCCGCAAAATGATCGAGCCTGTTTTGTCCATGCTCCATGACCGGTCGCTATGAGATTTGCGATCACCCGGCAGACATAACGCTTCTGCGCAGGATCGTTATTCGGGCCGGCATGGTAACGCGCAACAGCCATGGTCCATGTTTCATGGCGAGCGTGCAGACGAGACAGGAACCGGGCCGCATAATCGACATTGGCATGTGGCTCCAGCATAGCGGCGACCGACTTGAATTCAGCTCCATGATACCGATGATTGATCTGCATGCATCCCAGATCGATCAGTGTTTTTCCCTGGGCCCTTGCCTGTTCGAATTCGCGCAGCGCCTCGGCCCTGCTTTTCGCATAGACGGTGCGGCCCTCGATATTGAGCGCGTAGGGGTACAGAGACCCCTTCCGGCCGGTCTCGGTCAGGCCGACCGAATGAAGGATGCCTGGCGGCACTCCATGGGCTCTGGCGGCGGCAAGAATTTCTGCTTCGCAGACGCCGGTTGCTGCCTGCGCCTTGTTTGCCACCAGCCCGTCAGAGATAAACGCCGTCAGTACGCCCAGCACCAGACCCAGCATACGAATTCTGGTCATTGCCCTGCCCCCCCCGGCTGCCGGATTGCTGCTGGCCCGCATTGTTGCGATTGCCGTCTTTACCGAAAGACTGAGCATCATTTGACCCTGGTCCCTGCTGGCTGGATTGAAAACCCGGTAGGGCGGTCTGACTGGACGCACGCTCATTGCCGACCACATGCTGAACGGTAATCTGTTCAACGCCAAACCCCTGCCCGCGCAGGGCCTTGAGGATGGATTGATTGTCTTCCTTGAGCTGACGGTATGCTTCTGCGGTCTGAACCTTGATTTCGACAGACAGATCTTCGCCGGAAAGCTTCAGCACCGCGGTCACGCTGCCGAGCGAAACTGGATTGAGCTGAAGCTTGAGCGTGTGCAAGGTCTGCCCCGTTTGCGGCAAAGCTGTCTGGGCAAGCGGCTGTGCCGGCGCGGCGCGCTGGGCGGCCAACGCGTTGGCACCTGCCTCCGCTAGCGTGCGGGTCAGCATCTGAGCATTGGCAGACAGGTTCTGGGCCGGCATGAAGCGTCGTGATTCAATCACTTCGATCTTGCCTTCGTTTTTGCCGGTCAGGTCATTAATGCGCTGGTCATCTGCGCCACCCTGCTTTGCCGCATTGCGGCCTTGTGACTTTGCTGCATCACCATTGGTAAGGCCGGACGCACCTTCAAGACCCAAACTGCGCATTGCTTCCTTGACCGCAGACTGATCCTTCTGCGTATCAGAACCATTGGATGCCGCGGTTGATCTGGGTTGGAGCTGTGGGTTCTGGCCAGCCGAACCCGCGGCCGCGGATGCGACCTGTGCCGGTGTTGCCGGCGACTTCACATCGACTGGTGTCTGGGCGCTCTTTGTGACAGGAGCCTGGGATACCGTCTCAGATCCCGCTACAGCCGCTGCGTTTGATGCTTGACCGGCTGCAGCTTGTGGCGCCTGGGTGCCATTGGATTTTTCAGCAACGGCTGGCCGGGCGGAAGCCTCAGCGCCGGCCAATGCAGCGGCGCCGTTGGCGGCGGAAACAGCCGGTTGCGCATTGGCCGTGCGGTCAGCTTTCTCTGCCAATGCTTCATTTGTATCAACTGACTCGGCATCGGCCTCCGCCGGCACACCTTCAGCTTCCGCTGACACGTCACCGGTTTCGGACAGTAGCTTTCCGGGCTCGGCAATTGCAACTTCGGGCGAAGTTTCTTCAGCGCCCGCGGAATTCCCGAGCTCCGAATCTTCAGCGTAGGCAGCGCTCGATTTCAAACCGGACAAAAGATTCAGGATTTCGTCTGATTGCCCTGATCCGGCAGATACCTGCTCATCGCCTTCAGGATCTTCACCGCCGGTCTCGGACTGGTTGCCGGACTGGACCTTGTCCCGCTCGGCGACGGAACTGCGCTTTTCCTGCGAGAGAGCCGCGGAAAACGTGTCATTGCTTCTGCCGTCTGCAGCGTCCCCGGCTGAAAAGCCTTTTCCTGCCTTTGTGGCCGGGCGCGCAGGTACCTGCCGCTGCAATACCATGTCCAATGCACTCAAGACACTATCCCTTCAATTACTCAAGCAGCTTGTCTATGCGCTCGAGTGCTTGCCTCCGGTCCGACACATACCCTTTAAATGCTTCTTCCTCAGCCACCCGGATCTCTTCATTCGCAGCGTCCGCTCGTCTGAAAAGGGGGCTTGCGGCCTTCTTTGCGGTGCCGGCCGCAGGTGTGAGGTCTTCACCATCTTGCTTGGTTTCCGGTTGCGCCATGATGGACGGCATTGCTTGCGTGAAGCTGTCGAGCACCGGTTTCTTCACGACTTCGCTGGCAACGATCTCAGCGGCCTCGCGCAAGGCCTTGTCACGTTGCGACAGCCGCGCTCCCGCCAAGGCATTGATGCTTTCCAAAACACCGTCAACGCCATCGGTGGGAATCTTTGCCATACCGGAATAAAGCGCCGCCATTGCCTGCGGTGTGGTGTCATTGGTTCCCAAAAGAGCTTCCGCCTTGTCGGATGCGAATATGGCCAATTCACGCATTCCGGCGATCGCCGCCTTGCGTGCGATGCGCAGATAGATTTCCCGTTTTCTCGGCCTATCCATGAAGGACAGGATTTCACTCAATCCGTCTTCCCCGATCTGGCTGTAATTTGTCTGAATGAGGTCGACCAGGAGATCCGCATATTGTCCCGCATAGGGCGAATTGATAAATCGGCGGGCGTACATCTGCGCATAGTGCAACGCCTCTTCCACCATGTTCTTCTCGGAAGCTATGAACAGTGACCGGCGGAGGGCCGCTTCCTCAATCAGAGTGCCGGGAGCGGTCAGTCTTGCCCAATCAAAAAGCTCCAGCGCGCCGATGTCATTCATCGAGGCGGTTACATTGGCCGCCACCAGCGTGATGTAGGGACCGATCTCGGTGTCCCGGTAGATTTTCACCACATCGGTCAATGTTGTCTGGGTCTTGGCCGCCCGGCCATTCAAATAGGCGCGAAGCACAGTGGTCACTTCATTGTCGAAGTTTCCGAACTTGTCCTTGATTGCCAAGATATCGAGTGTTGCCGGGTTCCCGCCACTCATGGCGTAGATCAGCGCGGCGTCGACATTGCGCGGATCGTCAAAGACCTCCTGCTCCGCCTCACGCAGCCTGCTGTCGATGACGCCGATGAGAAAGCGCTGCATCTCCATCGCGGAGTGATCGCCCTGCACGACAGCATCCTGAACAAATTGCAGCGAGCGGATCAGCTTGTAAGGCTGCAAGGTTTCCATCTTGTCGCCGACTTCGAAACCGGGAACCTCGCCCGGTTCGGAGAATGGCGCTTTGACACCTTCCACCGGGTCGACCTGGTGCTCATCCGTCGATGTGCCATTGGCAGCCGTTCCGGCATGAGCCTGATGCTCGCCAGCATCCGGCGTATGCGCCGCCGCACCGGACTCCGGTGTATTCTGCGCGTCCTTTGCCGGCGCAGGCTCGATTCCCGCATTCGGGAACGCCTCCGGACCGTGAAACAGCTCAAACGGCAGAGGCTTGGGTTTCTCTTGTGCAGGCGCTGCAAAAGCAAACATCGCCGCAAAAACGGCGAGGCTCAAAGGCGCGGATTGACGGACCCGCCGCATCATCAACTTCCTTCAGCCGCAACGAGAATTTCAATACGCCGGTTGACTTCGGAATAAGGATTTTCCGGATCTTTCAGGCGCCGGTCGGCAAATCCGGAAACCTGGATTATCCGCTCTTCCGGGACACCGCCGCGGACCAGCATGAACAGGGCAGAGTGTGCCCGCGCTGTCGACAGCCGCCAGTTGTCATCATTGCCTGATGAATAAGGCCGGGCGTCGGTGTGCCCCCGGATCGCGATTGCTCCAGTACGCTTTGCCAGCAATTCTCCGATTTTTTCCATGGCGACCACCAGATCGCGGCCGGGAACGGCGGAACCGACATTGAACATCCCAAAATCCAGCTGATCGGTCAGTGAAACGAGCAAACCGCCTTCGGTGGGCGTAACCGTAAGACCTTCGGAAAGCTTGCCGACGCTGGTGCCGAGGGCCTTGGCAATCTCCTGCTTTAGCGTTTCCGCCTCTGTCTCTGCTTCAGCCTCTGCCTTCGCCTGCTCGGATTGCGAACCGGTTCCATCCTCGCCTGCAGTGTCAGCCGTCTGACTGGCGTCGGGGCCGTCTTCAGGCTTCCCACCGAAATTTCCGGCCTGCGCATAGGGATCCTCAAGCAGACCAAGGTCATCCACGCCTTGAGCGGGAGAAACGTCCTGCGGATATCCGTTCGCCTCAACCATGGCCTGGCTGTCTTCCTGGGCTTGCCGGTCCAATTCAACCTGCTTTGACCAGAAATCCGGATCAAACGGATCGCGATAGGCGTCACCACCGGAAGCCCCGGTTGCCGGTCCGGACTGCGCGGCTCCGCCGTCCCCCTTGTCGGATATGTTCGTCTGGGTCCCGGTTTCCTGGGCAATTTCAGCCAAAACCGAGAAGGGATTTTCGAAATAGTCGGATTCGGAGTAATCCTTCTTTTCGCCGGCGGTGCTGTTTTCCTGGTTACCGGCTTCGGCTGCCTCGCCGTCGGTGGTCCCCTCGCCCTCCGACTTGGACTTCGGAGCATTGGCCTCGCCGTCCTGGGTATTGCCGACCTGCTTTATACCGCGGTCGGTCGGCTTGTCGTCCATAAGCTTGATCGGATTGAAGTAACTGGCGACCGACGCCTTGCTTTCCTCATTGGCGGCATTGACCAGCCACATGACGAGGAAGAAGGCCATCATGGCGGTCATGAAGTCGGCATAGGCGATCTTCCAGACGCCACCATGGCCACCATCTTCATCATGACTGCCACGTCGTTTGACGATGATGATTTCATTCTTGCCCTGGTGGGTTGAGTCGCCTTCGGCCATTAGAGAACCTCTGCGAGGGCTTTGGACCAGTCGGACAAACGGCTGGCGAACAGGGTCCGGTTGACCTCAATCTCTATATCAAATCCATCGGTTTGCTGGATTGTGAGTTGTTCTGCGTCAGCGCCGATATGCTGGCGAAAGGCCTCAACGAGGGCCTCGGGGCCGGAGACGCGGATCTGGTGTGCGTTTTCCAAGGCAAGGATCTTGCGGATCTCGTCGGCCAGACCTGCGAGAATGCGTCCGCGGACCGCTTCATCGATCAATGGAGTCAGCACGGCCTCGACATCACCCGCCAGCGTCTCGGCAATTTCAGCACTTCGGGCTTGAACAGCAGCTGGAATGGTCTGGGCAGCGCTGGCTTCGAGCTCCTCGCGCAAAGCCTGCATTTCAGCGGCATGAAGGTTCTCGATGGCCAGATGCTCGGCTTCGAATTTCCGGGTCAGTTCCGCGCGTACAGCCGCTTCGCCTTCGGCGCGGGCCTCAGCCCGGATGCTTTCAACATTGATGCTGGGTAAAGCCAAGGGCTTTTCAGCCTCATTCACATGCTGGTCAGCATGAAAACCGCTCATGTCAGTGAATTCGAAATCCGGTAGATAGCGGGCGAAACTGGCCGTCATGAGCCTCTCCGATTGCTTGCAATTGGTGACGATAGCCGGTGCAATTTCGTTCCCTTCAATATCTGAAGGCTGTGATCGCGATATCCGACAGCGCCTTCATGCGCGTGAGAAACCTAGATAGCTAAACTTGTGTGAGAATGACGTCAGGCTGCCCGACCTGAGAATTTTTCCGGCTCTCACACTCAGAAAGCCGCTGGTCCGCCCCAAGGGCAATTTTGAGGCGGACCAGCTGATCCACTATGTCCGTTGACCGGCGGCACAGCGGAATTCAATCACTCAAGGCGCGCTGTGACGGCGCGCTCCAGTGCTACTGGAAGAGCTGAAGGATGTTTTCCGAGTTGGAGTTGGCGATCGACAGCGACTGAATGCCGAGCTGCTGCTGTGTCTGCAAGGCCTTCAGCCTGGTCGATTCCTCGTTCATGTCTGCGTCGACCAGTCGACCGATACCGGAATCGATGGAGTCCATCAGGTTGGCAACGAAGTCCTCCTGCATGGCGACGCGCTTGTTGACAGCACCAAGGTTGGACGCGGCGTCCGTCATCTGGGTCAAGATCGAGTCGACAACACGGATCATGTCGTCAACCTGGGCGTCGGTGGTCGCGGTGGTGAGCGCGATTGCAGTACCCGAACCAGCAGTGGTGGCGGTGCCATCGGAATCAATCAGGTAGTAGTTTGCAGCGGTACCGGTTGTGGTCGGGTTGAGCAAATCAGCATCGATGTCCTTGGTCAGGATGCCGAGGCTCTCGTCAACCGTTCCGATCATCGTCAGACTGGTGACATTGATATCAAGCGTGGTGATCGAGACCAGACCGTTGACGTCGCGGTTGAAGCCACCAACCACCGATTTGGTGCCTGCAGCAGCAGCGGTGGTGTTGTTGAGCCAGTTCTCACCGGAGAACGAGGCGGAAACAGCGATAGAGACCAGCTGGTTCTTCAGCTCGGTCAGTTCCTTGTCGATCTTGGTCTTGTCGACACCGGGTTCACGCGCTGCAACCAGCTTGGCCTTGATTTCCGAAATTACGTCGATGGAGCTGTTCATCGCAGTGTAGGCGATGTCGACCTTGGCAGCGCCAAGCCCGAGTGCGTCCTTGACCGTTGAAAGCGCCTTGTTGTCCGAACGCATTGTTGTTGCGATCGACCAATAAGCCGCATTGTCGCCGGCTGTTTCAACGCGATAACCCGAAGACACGCGTGCCTGGGTAACCTGCATTTCGGAGTTGATGGTACGAAGAGTCTTGAGCGCAGCCATTGCAGCTGCGTTGGTCATGATGCTGGTCATATTTAAATGCCCCCTATAATTGCCCAGGGACATACCGGCCACAAACCCGGTTACGATGATCTCGCTTCATGCTACCGGATTGGATTTGCCCTAAACACCGGTTCATCGTTGGTTACTAAGATCTAAACGTTTATGGTTAACGAGGAGTTAATTCAACCCCTAAATCTAGTAATGCCGCTTTGTTGGTTGCGAAACGGCGTTTCCTTTGAGGTTGGAATCTATCCCCGTGTATTCAAAGCTTTACCGCGGTGCACACTGGAATTGAACAATTATTCATCAGGTTAGACCGACAAACGGAAAAGGCCGCATCGAAATCGATGCGGCCTTTCGGTTGTTGCTTGCGGAAACCGCTTGAAGGCGATTCCCGTTCTGCGCGCTCTTACCGGAAGAGCTGCAGGATGTTTTCCGAATTGGAGTTGGCGATCGACAGCGACTGAATGCCGAGCTGCTGCTGTGTCTGCAGAGCCTTCAGGCGGGTCGATTCCTCGTTCATGTCCGCATCGACCAGTCGACCGATACCTGAATCGATGGAGTCCATCAGGTTGGCAACGAAGTCTTCCTGCATGGCAACGCGCTTGTTGACAGCACCAAGGTTGGACGCGGCGTCCGTCATCTGGGTCAGGATCGAGTCGACAACACGGATCATGTCGTCAACCTGGGCGTCGGTGGTACCGGTCGCCAAAGCGATTGCAGTACCCGAACCAGCAGTGGTGGCTGTGCCATCGGCGTCGATCAGGTAGTAGTTTGCAGTGGTACCGGTCGTGGTCGGGTTGAGTGCATCAGCGTCGATATCCTTGGTCAGGAGACCCAGGCTCTCATCGGTTGAACCGATCAGCGTGGTCGAGGTGGTGTTGACGGAGAGCGTGGTGATGGAGACCAGGCCGTTGGCATCCCGGTTAAAGCCACCGACGATGTCCTTGTTGCCCGACGCAGCGGCCGTGCTGTTCTTCAGCCAGTTTTCACCGGAGAAGGTGGCCGAATCCGCAATCGAGACCAGCTGGTTCTTCAGCTCGGTCAGTTCCTTGTCGATCTTGGTCTTGTCGACGCCAGGCTCGCGGGCCGCAACCAGCTTTGCCTTGATTTCGGAGACCACGTCGATGGCGGCTTCCATACCGGTATAGGCTACGTCAACCTTGGCAGCGCCAAGGCCGAGAGCGTCCTGAACGGTCGAAAGCGCCTTGTTGTCTGAACGCATGGTGGTGGCGATCGACCAGTAAGCAGCGTTGTCGGCAGCTGTTTCGACACGGTAGCCGGAAGACACCCGGTTCTGTGTTGTTTCCATGTCGGAGTTGATGGAGCGGAGGGTTGCGAGTGCAGACATTGCTGCGGAGTTGGTCATGATGCTTGTCATGGTGGTGTCCCTTTTGACAAAGTTACGCGGGACATACCGGAGTCGATTACCGGTAATAGCAGCAAGGCGTCATGCCTGTCGCATCTGACTTTCCCAAGTCCGCGACCCACTATTTCTTGAGGATCAAAATGACGGACTATGGTTACCGAACACTTAAGCAAAAAGGAATTCTTGTATATATCTTTTTACATGAAAACGCCGGGAATTACTTCCCGGCGCTTCGAACTTGTTAACTCTTGATAAATCTTTATCTTTAGCTTTGCTCTTAACGGAAGAGCTGCAAGATGTTTTCCGAGTTGGAGTTGGCGATCGACAGCGACTGGATGCCAAGCTGCTGCTGTGTCTGCAGAGCCTTCAGGCGGGTCGATTCCTCGTTCATGTCCGCGTCAACCAGGCGGCCGATACCTGAATCGATGGAGTCCATCAGGTTGGCAACGAAGTCTTCCTGCATGGA
>Ga0114910_1000393_pt1 | contig 22643 bp, 24 predicted proteins | sample MalvireepMed_908_FD_83500 | JGI IMG/M metagenome (GOLD analysis project Ga0114910, IMG submission 83500) | Marine viral communities from the Global Malaspina Expedition - Malaspina viral metaG DeepMed_908 | ecosystem: Environmental > Aquatic > Marine > Oceanic | place: Mediterranean Sea...
GCCGAAAAAGCCCGGCAGGCACAGCAACTGCAGGAAGCCGTATCCGCCCTTGCCGAAGGTCTCGGCAAACTCGCTGAGGGCAATCTGGCTTTCCGCATCACCAAAGCCTTTCCCGCTTCGCTGGAAGCCGTTCGCCAGGATTTCAACAGCTCGATCGAGAGCCTCGAAGAAGCATTTGCAACCATTTCAGTCAGCTCCGGCAATATCGGACAGGGCACCTCGGAGATCCGCAGCTCCACCGACGAATTGTCACGCCGCACCGAACAGCAGGCAGCCTCGCTTGAGCAGACCGCTGCTGCTCTCGATGAAATCACGTCCACTGTCCAGGCGGCTCACAAGCGGGCCACGGACATCGGCCGTATGGTCGGTGAGGCATCCAGCGTCGCCAGCCAGTCCGAGACCATCGTGCAGGACACCGTCGCCGCCAGGAGCGAGATCGAAACCTCCGCCAGGCAGGTGGCCCAGATCATCGGCGTGATCAACGATATCGCCTTCCAGACCAACCTGCTGGCACTCAATGCCGGCGTCGAGGCGGCGCGTGCCGGTGAGGCCGGCAAGGGCTTCGCCGTGGTCGCCCAGGAAGTGCGTGAACTGGCCCAGCGCTCGGCAGGGGCCGCCAAGGAAATCAATGCGCTTCTGGAAAAGTCAGAATCTCACGTCCAGTCGGGCGTTACCCTGGTGACCCGGACCGGAGAGGCGCTGCAGAAAATTGGCGGCCACGTGCAGTCGATCAACACCAACGTCAAGGCCATGGTCACCTCCTCGCAGGAACAATCGGTTGGAATTCAGGAGATCAACACCGCCGTCAACCAGATGGATCAGGTGACACAGCAAAACGCCGCCATGGTCGAGGAAACCACCGCCGCCGTGCACACGGTCTTCGGCGAAACCGAAACACTCAACCAGGCCATTTCCCGCTTCCAGCTCAGTGGTCAGGCAAGCACACCGCGAAAAGCCCGCGCCGCCTGACGGCAGGCAAAGCCCTTCACGCACACTCAGACCACGCCCGCCGGCCGGCCGGCGTGGTCTCGCCTGTTCAGACCCGGGACCAGTTGCCCCGCATCTAAAGCTTGTCAAACTCATCCTTGTCGACCGGCATCAACATCACGGCGGTCGCCATCACCGCAAAACCGAAGGTGGAACCGAACGACAGCAGCAGGATGAAGATCGCTGCAACACGGCTGGAAGACCCCAGCACAAGATCGCCAAAACCATTTATGTTGAAATAGACCACGCCAGCCGCCACCAGCCAGCCGATCAGGACGCCGAGCGTGGAATTGATGAGGACAAAACGGATCAGTTTGGGCATGCCTGGTTCCCTGATCTGCAAACAATCTGGATAGAACAACCGCAACTATAGCGCCGATCGGCCCGAGCTCTCGCGTGACAGATGCGCGCAGCTCTATGTATTGAACCTGGCGTGAGTTATGCCGGATTGCAGCGTGATCAACAGCGCCGGCACCCCGGCAATCCGAATGCGGCCAATTCCGGCCCAAGCATCCAGGCATCCAGGCATCCAGGCATCGAGAACAATCAGCAACGCCCGGAGCCAAGACCCCTCCCCCTCAGTCGGCCATCGTCTCCAGGCTGGCAAATCCATCAGGAGCCCCCTCGCCGCCAAACGGCGTCGTCACCTCGACGAAGTCGTCCGGATAGAAGCCGTTGAACCGGGTTCTCAGCGACAGTGAATAAGCCCCGATATGGCCGATCTCGATCCAGTCACCGGTGTCCACCGTTTCCGGCAGCCAGAAAGGCCGTGACAGGATATCGACGGAATCGCACGTCGCCCCGCACACCTTGAACGGCAGCACAGTGTCGGCCTTGCCCTTGCGGAGACGCCGCGCCGGATCCGGGATGAAGCGCGCCGGCAGCGTGATCTTGCCGGTCCAGCTGTCCGACAGCGAGGCCCAGATGCCATCATTGATGTAGAGCCTGCGGCCCTTGCGCAGCAGCACCCGCACGATCAGCGAGAAGGCCCGCGCCACCACCACACGGCCCGGCTCGGCCACCAGCGGCATGTCATCGAACGCCCATTCGGTAATGTTGGATCTGAGTTCACCCATCAGCTCTTCAAGCGGCGGCATCGGCTTTGCCTTGCGGTTGGGATCACGTCCATAAACCGCCGGAAAGCCGCCACCGACATCCAGTCCGACCAGCGGCACGCCCGCACGGTTGCGCACCCAGTCGGCGGATTTGAGCGCCAGTTCATAGGATTCCGCTTCCTCGACCTGGCTGCCGACGTGAAAGCACAGCCCCACCTTGAAGCCGATCTTGTCCAGCCGCTGCACCAGTTCCACCGCATGGCCCGGCGCCGCGCCGAATTTCTTCGACAGCTCGTACATGGCGTGGCCCTTGGTCTGCAGCCGCACGAAAATGCTGATCGAGCCCGGATCGAGATCAAGCGCGCGGACAATCCTGAGCACCTTGGCGATCTCGTCCTCATGATCGAGCGACATCACCCGGATGCCGTATTTTTCCAGCGCCAGCCGGATGTCGGACTGCGCCTTGACCGGATGCATATAGAGCATCTCGGCATCCGGAGAGGCGGCGCGCACGGCTTCGAATTCACCCGGTGACGCCACATCGAAAATCTTCACGCCGGCTTCAACCAGCGCTTTCAGCACCATTGGTTCGCCATTGGTCTTGACCGCGTAGGCCGTGTCTCCCGGAAACAGATTCATGAACTGAACTGCGTCCTGCTTCAGCACCTCGGGCCGGAAACAGTACAGCGGATGATCCGGCCTGAGCTTGAGTGCTGCGTCGGTACCGGTGGCGAATCGTTGCATGTGTGTCTCCAGATTGTTTTGCGACAGTATCAACAGCCCGGACGACCGGCAAATGACATTGAATTGCGCTTCCTGGCTGATTTCGGGTGGTGCCGGCCATGTTCGTGTGACAAGCATCTGCAGCCACAGCAAGGAAACTCCAATGCCCCAATCGCCCAATCGTTCCATGGATTTAGCCACCTGGGGCCTGCTTGTCCTACTCGGCTTCATCTGGGGCGGGTCGTTCTTCTTCGGGCGCATCGCGGTCCAGCATGTGCCGCCAATGACGCTGGTACTGTTCCGGGTCGCACTGGCGGCGATAGCACTGCATCTGGCCTTTGGCCGGCTTCCGGGTTTCTACCCGACGCTGATTGACCGCTGGCGCGCACTGCTGTTGCTGGGCCTGATCAACAACGCCATTCCCTTCACGCTGATCTTTCTCGGCCAGACCGAGATCGGCTCGGGTCTGGCGTCCATCCTCAATGCCACGACGCCGCTATGGGCCGTTCTGGTGGCGCAGGTCTTCACCACCGACGAGAAAATCACCCCCGCCAAGCTGATCGGCTGCGCGCTTGGGCTCGCAGGCATGGTGCTGCTGATCGGCCCGGCGGCGCTTGGGCTTGCCGACAGCCCGCTCTGGGCCAAGCTGGCTGTCGTTGGTGCGGCAGTCTCCTATGGTTTCGCCGCCTCCTTCGGCAAGCGCTTCAAGGGCGTGTCGCCACGCATCACCGCCACAGGCCAGCTGACGGCCTCCACCCTGATCATGTTGCCTCTGGCTCTCATCGTCGACCAGCCCTGGGCACTGCCGATGCCGCCGGTCAATGTCATTGCCGCCATGCTGGCACTGGCGCTGGTCTCCACGGCCTTCGCCTATATCCTGTTTTTCCGGATCCTCAGCGTCGCCGGCGCCACCTCCGCTTCGCTGGTCACATTGCTGGTGCCGCCCGCCGCAATACTGCTCGGAGTGCTGTTTCTGGGTGAAAGCCTGTCCCTCACCGAGGGGCTTGGGCTTGGCCTGATTGCACTTGGCCTCTTGTCACTGGACAACCGGCTGGGCATAAAACGTCTGGGAAAGGCCTGATCGCCTCTCTGAAAGCTGAGGCGAAAATGGACACAAATCGCATGATGAGCCTGGCCGCACTGGTCAAGGCGCGCAACGCCGGCAAGGCCGCTCCGGAGCTGATGGTCGCGCTCTGCCGCGATGCCATCGCCCGCAAGGATGAGCGCATCAGGGCTTTCGCACATGTGGCAGATCAACCCGCCCCACAGAGCAATGGCCCGCTCGCGGGCGTTGCCATCGGAATCAAGGACATCATCGATACCTTCGACCAGCCGACATGCTACGGCTCAGCCGCCTATGAGAGCTATCAACCCCGCGTCGATGCGGCAATCGTCGATCTTGCGCGCAGACAGGGCGCGACCATCATCGGCAAGACCGCGACCACCGAGTTCGCCTATTTCCAACCGGCCCGAACCGTCAATCCACACAATCATGCCCATACCCCCGGTGGGTCGTCGTCCGGGTCGGCTGCCGCCGTCGCCGCCGGTATGATCCCGGCTGCCATCGGCACCCAGACCGGCGGCTCCGTGCTGCGGCCAGCCGCCTTTTGCGGCGTCACCGGTTACAAGCCCAGTTTCCGCCTGCTCCCCACCACCGGCATGAAGCACTTTGCCCCGTCTCTCGATACAGTGGGCCTGTTTGCTGCCGGCGTCGCGGATGTGGCGCTGCTGGCGGCTCTGTTGACCGGCCGTGATCTCGCTCTCACTCCCGACGAGCCCGCTTTAGATCCATCCGGCATCCGCGTCGGCCTGTACCGTTGTGCGCAACTGGAAACGGCCAGCCCGGCGATGCGCGCCGCTCTGGACAAAGCTGCCGACAGGGCCGCGGATGCAGGTTTCGATGTTGGCGACATCGGAGAACCCGAAGCACTCGCCCTGGCGCGCGACGCCCATTCAACCATTCAGGACCATGAGGCGGGACTGACCTGCGGCCCCGACCTCGCCCGGTATCCGGATCTGTTGAGCCCGGTCCTGACCCAGGCGATCGAGCGCGGACAGGCGATTGCACCGTCGGACTATGACACGGCCCGCAGGCATGCCAAGCGGGCGCGCAACGCCACCCGGGCCCTGTTCAGTGAGGTCGACATCCTGCTGACCCCCTCAGCACCTGGCGCTGCACCGCAGGGGCTGGAAACAACCGGCGATCCACGCTTCAACAAGCTCTGGACCCTTTTGGGCACCCCTGCGATCAATATCCCCGGCTTTGCCGATGACACGGGCATGCCGCTCGGCATCCAGGCCGTGGCGCGTTTCGGGCAGGACAAGCGGTTGCTTCAGGCCGCCGCAATGCTGGAAACGGCATTCCGGACTTGATTCCAGCTCGACCGGCATTTCTCTCATGCCATTTTTTCTAATAATAACAACATATTAGCATCAACTATGAAACGCACTTGGGTGATCTTGACAGCCGTATCGCGTTAACAGGTGTGGCGGAATTGTGGCGCAAATATTAAGATTGCAATTCAGAAAAAAACACCAATAAGGTGTTTATTGCAATTTATTAACAGTTTCTGAATTGCCTGATTAGCAGGTCTTTTCAAAATGATAATCGGCTGCCAGGGAAGAATATGCCCGGTTTTAGCTGCACTGCAGCAACGAATTTGCTTTCCACAAAGCCAAAGCAATGGATACTATTTAACCATCAACGCGATGGAGGACCACCATGGGATTTACGCAGTCGCTCAATGCCTTTGTGATCTGTGCAGCGTTCATATTCATTGGAGCAATGCTCTTTATCTAGAAATAAAGCGCATTGAATGAAACAAAACGGGAGCGTTTCGGCGCTCCCGTTTCTTTGTCAGCCTGTCCGGACAGTCCGGTGCAGCTATCTCAGGCGGCAGCGCCAACCTGACTGGCAGCATCGCCACGCAAACCGAGCATATGGCAGATCGCATAGACCAGTTGGGCCCGGTTCATCGTGTAGAAATGAAAATCGTCGATCCCGCGCTCGACCAGGTCGTTGACCTGTTCGGCAGCGATCGCGGCGGCCACCAGTGCCCGCGTCTCCGTATCTTTTTCCAGACCGTCAAACCGCCGCGCCAGCCAGTCCGGCACCGAGGCACCGCAAAGTTTTGAGAACCGCGCCACCTGGCCGAAATTGTGGATCGGCAGAATGCCCGGCACGATCGGGATATAGATGCCCGCGCGCCGCACCCGCTCGACATAGCGCTCATAGATATCATTGTCGAAAAAGAACTGGGTAATCGCCCGCGTCGCCCCGGCGTCAACCTTGCGCTTGAGCATGTCGATATCGGTGGCGAAATCCGGGCTTTCGGGATGCCGCTCCGGATAGGCCGAGACAGAGATCTCGAAATCCGCAAGCGCCCGCAGGCCGGCCACCAGCTCGGCACCGTTGGCGTAGCCGTCGGGATGCGGCTGGTAGGCTGCCCCCACGCCTTCCGGCGGATCGCCGCGCAGCGCCACGAAATGATTGACGCCAACAGCCTGAAACTCGCGTGCGACGGCATCCACAGTGGCCTTGTCGGAGCCGACGCAGGTCAGATGCGCCGCCGGTGCAAGATCGGTCTCCGCGCTGATCCGGGTAATGGTGTTCATCGTCGGCTGCTTGGTCGACCCCCCGGCGCCATAGGTCACCGAGACGAAGTCCGGCTGGAACGGCGCGAGCCGGCTGATGCTCTCCCACAGCTGGCTCTCCATATCGCCGTTCTTGGGCGGAAAGAACTCGAACGACACCTTGATCCGTTCGGAAAGAGCTTCTGCGCTGGAGCGGAAGGAGCTGGTCATATCAAGCGGTTCCTGTGTTGGAAGGAGTGGTATCGGTGGCAATCAGCAGTCGCGGATCACGGGCCAGCCATATGGTCACCGTCAGCGCCTGCGTGTCGCCGGAATCGGGCGGAAGGTCGACGATCTTCTCGACGCTCAGCCCGCATTGCTCAAGCCAGTCGGCAACCTGGTGCTGGCTGAAACCAAGCCGGGCATGGGCATGCTCAAGACGAAGCTCTTCATGGTCGTGCGCGGCAAAATCGACGATCACAACGCGCCCGCCGGGCCTGAGCATCCGTGCAGCTTCGGTGATCGCCGGCAACGGATCATGCAGGAAATGCAGAACCTGGTGGATGGTCACCACATCGAAGCTTTCGCGCTCGAGCGGCAGATTGAAGATGTCGCCCTGCCGTACCGAGGCATGGGTGATGCCTGCCTCATCAAGCTGCGCGCGCGCAATCGACAGCATGCTGCGGCTTGAATCGATTCCGATGGCACGGCGATAGCGGTCGGCGAGCAGCTCCAGCATCCGGCCGGTGCCGGTGCCCAGATCCAGCAGCCCGTCAAAGGGCGTGCGCCCGATCAGCGTGAGGATTTCCGCCTCCACCTTCTCGTCCGAAACATGCAGGTTGCGCAAATCGTTCCAGCTTGCCGCATTGGCGGAGAAATAGGCTTCTGCCCGGCTGGCTCGCGCCTGCTTGACTGTCGCCAGCCGTTCAGCGTCGCGCCCCAGATAAGCATCCGATGAGGAGGTGGCATTGAGAGCCTGCTGCATCAGCTTGGCGCGCGCACCGTCGCGGGTCAGCCGGAAATAGGCCCATGCACCTTCCTGGTAGCGCTCGACCAGCCCGGCCTCACCCAGGAGCTTGAGATGCCGCGAGATCCGCGGTTGCGACTGGCTCAGCACTTCCGTCATTTCACTGACGGTCAGATCGCCCTGGCTCAACAGCGCGATCAGCCGCAGCCGTGTTGGCTCGCCGGCGGCCTTGAGAACCTCGACGCATTCCTCAAGAGTGAGGGGAGAAAGGGACAGCATTCAGAAACCTCGAAAATGACATAAAGATATGTTTATGTCATTTTCGCCGGTGTGGCAAGTGCTATGTCGCTGTCGGCAAACTTTGTGTCGCCCCGCTGCGGATGCAGTCTACCCGCAGCAACCAGCCCGCATTACGCGCCGGACGGATAGATCCACTGCTCCCAGATATGCGCGGTGACCATGTCACCCTGCTGAATAACCCCGGGCTTTTCCACCCACGCAACAACGCCGCGGCGGCGCTTGGCGGCCTTGACGAAACTCAGCGCCACCGTTGTTTCGTCCATATCCGGAAAATTCTTGGCGATCGCCGCCCCGGCATGGCGGCATGGTCCGTTGTCACCATCGATCCTGAGCGTCACGCCGCCTTCGAAAAACAACTGCGTGCGCGGCGGCAGCATTGACAGCAGCGGAATACCGTCGATCACAAGATTGGCGCCGATCCAGCCCGGCTCGATCCGGTCGATGCCCATCCCGGCTGCGGCGACTGCCAGCTCGTCGGATGCCACGATCGACAATTGCCGTTCATTGCGCATCTCGGTGCCGCGCGTGTACCAGGGCTCGCGGCTGCCGGACTTGCGTGTCAGGCCAGCGTGAAAATCCCCGCCAATGCCGTCATAGCCCATTTCCAGCGAGCCGACGGCTTCGGTGAGAAAATCTCCTCCGAGTGCTGCCAGCAGCATCGACACCTCTCCCTTGATACGTCGTGCCGGGCGGATTTCGGGCAAGGCCGGGCCTTCGGCGGGAAACATCGGCAGGGTCATCGGTCAACTCCGGAAATGGCAAAGCAAGACAGAGACATACCGAATTTGCCGTTGATGAGCCAATCAAAATACGTGATTACCTGTGTCCGTTTCGCTTTCGCGAGACCACAACCCCTAACCCCGCCGCTCCTCGCGCGGTCCCGCAAGCGCCTGCCAGGGCAGTGCATTGTCGGGCAACCGGCGCGCCATCAACTGCATGGCAAGCATCAGCAGGCAGACCAGTGTGGTGGCCGCCACGGCAACCGCGGCAGCCTCCGCCGCCAGGCCTGAATCCTCGAGGCTGAGCATCGCCACCCCCAGTGTTTCTGTCCCGGCAGACCACAACAGCGCCGATACGGTCAATTCATTGAAGGCCAGAAGGAACACCATCAGCATTCCGGCAAACACCGCCGGAAACACCAGCGGCAACACGATATAACGCAGCCGTTGGCCAAGCCGCACCCCGTCGCACACCGCCGCCTCCTCGACAGACTGATCCAGCATGGCCATTGCCGCCAGCACCGGTTTGAGCGCGATGGCGAAAAAGCGCGCGTGATAGGCAAACAGGATGATCCACGGCGTGGCGTAGATCGAAACACCAATCAGCGGCAGTGGCCGGATGAACAACAGGATGCAGGCAATCGCCAAGACGATGCCGGGAACCGCATAGGGCAACTCGATCAGCGTGAAGGCCGCGGCCCGCATTTTCGGTTTCGCCCGGTCAAGAACATAGGCGGAGACCAGCGTCATCACGGCCAGGCTGATTGCCGTCGCACCTGCCAGCATCATCGAGTTGCGAAACGCCCGCACCGTCAGATCCTGACGAAACAGAACCTCGGCATATTGCGCAAAGGTCACGCTCTGCAGCGAAAGCCGCACCCCGTAAGCCGGAACCAGCGAGGTCGCAACAAGCGACGCCAGCGGCAGCAATATGGTCAGCGCGACAAACCCCCAGACCAGGATTTCCAGCGGCAGGCGCCAGCGGCCAAGCGTCCAGAATGGGGCGATGCGATGTTCGCTCTCGAGCCGGCTCTGAGCCCGCGCCAGCAGCAGGCTCGCGGCAATCACGCCCGCGCCGGCAATCAGCGCGATCAGCATCGAGACCGCTGCGGCATCGCCGATCGTGCCCGGCCCGAAACTCGCAAGCTTGCGATAGATCAGCGTCGGCAGCGTGACATAGCCCACAGGCAGACCGAGCAGCGCCGGAATGCCGAAATTGCCGACGCCTGCGACAAACGCCAGAAGCGAAGCCGTCAGTATGAAAGGCCTGAGCAATGGCAGCATGATGCGGGCCACCACCTGCCACGGGCTTGCGCCGTCCAGAAGCGCCGCCTCGATCAGCGACCGCGGGATCGAGGCCAGGCCCGAGGCCAGCGTGATCGCGACCAGCGGCGCATGATGCAGCCCCATCACCAGGATGATGCCGAACTGCCCCAGCATCGGATTGGGCGTACCCGGGGAAGGCGCCAAACCTATCAGCTTCAACAGCGGCGAAGCAGGTCCGGCAAGCGTCTTGAACGCCAGGGCCGAAATCTGCGGCGCGATCATCAGCGACAACACCATGATGAAGGCCAGCGCCGTGCGGGCGCGCAGCGTGGTCACCGACAGGATCAGCGCGAATACGACACCGATTGCCAGTGCCAGCGCGCCGGAGCCGAAGGCGACGGTCAGCGAGTTGCGCGCTGCCCGCCACACGTCCGGCGCATCCAGCACCTGCCAGAATGCCAGCAGCCCGCCGTCAAAAGCCGCTGCGATCAGCCGCGCCACGGGAACAATGGAAAACACCAAGACAAAGACAGCCAAGGCCAGCTGAAAGCCCCTGCCCTCGCGCTGCCGCCAGTTGCCGGAAGGTGAAAGTCCGCGCCAGGACAGGCGCGGACCGGCAATCGTGGTGTCGAGGGTTACCGACAAGGTTTACTGGCCGAAGATTTCGGCGAACCGGGCCTTGTTGGCGTCGGCTTCCGTGAGCGCCTTGGCGGCGTCAAACGGCATCACCTTGATGGTGGAGCGGTCGGGAAAGCCTGCAGGCACGGCCACGTCCGGATGCGCTGGCAGATAACCCTGGCTCAACGCCAGTTCCTGGCCTTCTTTCGAGATCAGGAAATCGACGAATGCCTTGGCAGCGGCCGGGTTCTGGGTGGAGGCAAGGATCGCCACCGGCTCGGAGATCGCCGAGACGCCCTCTTGCGGGAACACGAACGCCACCGGCGCGCCCTTGGCCTGTTCGCGGATCGGCAGGAAGTCGACGACCATGCCGTAAAGCTTCTCGCCGCCGGCGACCTGCTTGAGCACACCGCCATTGCCGCCTGAAGCCTGCGCGCCATTCGCCGCCAGAGCCTCGTAATAGCCCCAGCCGGTATCGAGATTGCCGACCAGCGTGGCCGTGTGGATCAGCGCCGCGCCAGACGTCAGCGGCGACGGCATGGCGATCTGGCCCTTGGCTTCTTCGCTCAAGAGATCATTCCACGAAGCGGGAACCATTGAGGCTGCGGTGTTGTACATGATGCCGGTGGTGATCAGCTTGGTGCCGAACCAGGTCTTGTCGGCGTCGTGGGTGCCATCGGCATAGGCCGAGGTGTCGGCGCCGTCATGCGCCATCAGCAGGTCGCGGCTTTTCAGACCTTCCATGGTGACGCTGTCGGCGATCAGCAGGACATCGGCAGGGGTGGCGCCAGCCGCCAGCTCGGCTTCAAGCTTGGCCATGATCTTGGTGGTGCCGTCGCGCACAAAGGTCACCTTGACCTCCGGGTAGGCTTTCATGAATGCATCGACAGACTGCTGCGCATCGGTATTGGGCTGACTGGTGTAGAGCGTCAGCGTGCCATCCACCGCATGGGCAGGACCGGCAAGAACAGCAAAAGAGGCCATCAGGCCGAGCGACAGCGAAATCATTCGTGACATTAGACAACTCCATGTTTCCAGGATTGGATACGGTGGCTTAAGCAGCCTTGGTAACAGCCCTGTGACACCAGCATCAGAAGCTGCGCAATCCTGAATAGCGGAAGCAGATCCACCTTGCCGGAAGCGTGCATGAAAACACAATTCGCAGAGACGGCATGAAAATCCCCCACTTCATTGACCGGCAACGACAATACCGTTGCCTCCCGCGAAATTGAAACAGTGAAGCACCGGCAATGGCTTGCCCAAACTCCTTTTCAACAGGCAATGGCGTCAGCCGCCACCCGTGGGCACAGTTTCGACCTCGGCTGCAAGCTATGCTAGACTTAAGATGCGGGGGCGCGGATTCTGGATAAGGGAGAACATCCGGATGTTTGAAAGATCACGCACCAGACCACTTGTTAAGCCCGCCAGCCTTGCACTGGTGCTCATAACCGCGCATCCCGCAGCCCTTGTGGCCGCGGATTTGTCCTGCAACCAGTTGATCGAGCCCGGCCAGACGATGATCTGCTCCGGCTTTGAGCCCAACTGGGCGCTGGAGCTGAGCTGCGATGGCGGCATGAGTGCGAATTTCATCGACGCCTTTTCCGGTGACGGCATCCAGACCACCCCGGGCAATATCACCTTCGCCTCGGAAAATCCCTGGCAGCTTGAAACCAGTCATCCGGTGACAGGCACCATTTCCTACACGCCGGGCGGCTGCACCGACGAAAGCGACGCCGTGCGCGATTTCACCTTCACACCCACCGGCGCGCCGGGTCTGTCGCCGCCGTTCTACCCGTTCTGCTGCCGGATGAAGTAGAGACAACGGCGCCCAGAATTGCTCAGGGTCAATCGGGAAGACGGACAGTCAGCTCCATTTCCAGCTGCAGATCCGGTCCGGCAAGGGCGGCGACCCCGATCCCGGTGATGCTTGGCCGCGCACCCTCAAACATTGCCAGCAGGTGCGGCATGGATTGCTCCATGCGTTCGGGAGTCAGATCAACGAGATAAATGCGCGCAATCGCGATGTCCTGGGGTGTCGCGCCGAGCGCGTCCAGCGCGGCTTTCGCATTTGCCGCCACAAGCATCGCCTGTTCGGCCAAATCCGAAGGGACAGGCTCGCCGCCCGGCTGCCAGGCAACTTGGCCGGAGATATAGGCCATGCGGCCAGATTCAACGATCGAAATCTGTGAGTAGCCGAGGTCCGCGGCATTGGCAGGGCAGAAGGGTTTAACCGTGCGATCGACTGTGCCATAAGAATTTCCTGTCACGCTTCAATTATCTCTACATATGTAGAGTTTATCGCTATTTTCGAAGAGGTCATATGTCAACCAGGAAACAGGCGCGGCGCGTGATCGTTCTGGATACCGTCATCAAGCTCCTGGCAAGCCGGGGCCTTGAAGGTGTCACCCACCGTGCAATCGACGAGCTCGCCGAATTGCCCCAAGGCTCGTCATCCTACTATTTCCCAAAGAAGGCCCAGCTTCTGGTCGAGACCTCCCGGCACCTCGCGGAGCTTCTTGAGAAAGACTGCGACGAGCTTCAGGTCGGCTTTGCCGAAACCGTTGCGAAAGAAGGCGTCGATTCGGCGGTGGACTATGTTGCCCGGGAAGTAATCTCCTACGCGGACAATGCCCGGGATCTCTTTCTGGCGCGGATGGAACTCACGCTGGCATCGGCGCGACGCGAGGAACTGGCTGATGTCGGCGAAGCACTGACGGCTGCCGCGCGCCGTCCCATCGAGTTCTTTCTGCAACTGATTTCGGAAGGCCACGGCAGCATGCCGATCGAGACCTGCGCGGCTCTCATCGATGGCATAAGCCTGATGTACGCAACCGGACAGGGGCCGAAACCAACCACGACCCAGATCGCGGCCGTATTCCGCTCCATTCTCTGAGCCGCAGCAACTGCGAACGCAGCCCAGGTATTTCGCCATGAAGCGCCGGGAACCTCACCAGTCGAGAGACGAGCCATCCCAGTTGTAAAACTGCCCGGTCCCTGCAAGCGTCAGGCCTTCGGCCAGCGTGAGGATGCCCGCGGCACTTTCCGCCGGGGCGATATCGGCCCCTGCCCCGCCCAAGTCTGTGCGCACCCAGCCCGGATGCAGATTGGCCACCGCGATGCCCATTGGAGCAAGATCGGTGGCGAGCCCCTGCATCACCTTGTTGACCGCCGCTTTGGAGGCCCGGTAGGCGATCCGGTCGGATTTTTGATGCGAAAGACTGCCCATCCACGAGGAAACCGTCAGGATGCGGGGACTGGAGCTCCGCTTCAGATGCGGCAGGAAAGCCTGCCCGACCGCCAGCGGCGCCAGCGTGTTGACGGCGAACGTCTGGGCGAAGCCGTCAAAATCCATGTCCAGCGTCGACTGCCGCTCCGGCCCGATGCTGCCCGCATTGTTGATCAGGATGTCGATAGGCTCACTGACACTCGCCGCCGCCGCACGCACTGCCGCATGATCGGTGACGTCGAACTGCAGGTCGTGAAATTTCGGATGGTGGCAGATATGCGCATCCGGATCCGTGACAACCTCTCGCGCCGAACCATAGACCGTCCAGCCCCTGGCCAGCGCCTGATTGGCCATTTCCAGCCCGATGCCCCGATTGGTGCCGGTGATGAGGATGGTGGTCAACGATATATCTCCCTGCGGTGGCCTATCTCGATGATCACAACGGTCATCATGCCATTTGAAATTTGGACTATCAGCCGCAGATCTCCGACCCGGAACCGCCAAAGCTCCTCAGTCTTTCCCTGCAGTCGCTTGGCAAGCTCGCGAGGATCAGGGTGAGGGACAATCCGCTCATTGAGGAATTTGAGCACCCGGCTCCTGTCCGCCGGGCTGAGTTTTGAAAATTGCTTGCGCGCGGATTTGCTGAACGAGACCGCCCAGGTCATTCTGCTGCGTGCAGCGAATTTCCATTCTCGTCGGAGCCATCGCCGAATTCCGCCATGATGTCGGCCAAGGGGATGTGTTCGCCGTCATCTGCAGCAAGCGCAGCTTCGGCCACCACCAGGTCATCCATATCTTCGATCCGTTCCCTGATTGCCTGAAGCGCAAACTCCTCCTTGCTGACGCCAAGATCCTTGGCGAATCGGTCAAGCAGTTGTTCCAGCTCTTTCGGCAGATCAAGAGTGATCATGGCAGCATTCCTTTGCGCAGAATTGTAATGCGCGCGGCAATGCAATTCAACTCCGCCTCAATCAGGCCAGCGAAGGCCTGATTGAGGGTTGGCGTATCAGGACGCGGCAGACACCTACCGCTTCAGCGGCTTGTAGGTCACCCGCTTCGGATTGACCGAGTCCGCGCCGAGACGGCGGATCTTGTCCTGCTCGTAATCCTCGAAATTGCCTTCGAACCATTCCACATGGCTGTCGCCTTCAAACGCCAGAATGTGGGTGGCCAAACGGTCGAGGAACATGCGGTCATGCGAGATGATAACGGCGCAGCCGGCGAAATTCTCGAGCGCATCTTCCAGCGCACCGAGCGTTTCGGTGTCGAGGTCATTGGTCGGCTCATCGAGAAGCAAAAGATTGCCGCCGGATTTCAAGAGCTTGGCCAGATGCACCCGGTTGCGCTGACCGCCCGAAAGCGTGCCCACCTTCTGCTGCTGGTCGCCGCCCTTGAAGTTGAAGGTCGAGCAATAGGCGCGGGAGTTCATCTCATGCTTGCCGAGCTTGATGATGTCGTTGCCGCCGGAAATCTCTTCCCAGACGGTCTTGTTGCCATCCAGTGAATCGCGGCTCTGATCGACATAGGAGAGCTGCACCGTCTCACCGACTGTGACCGTGCCGGAATCGGGCTGTTCCTGCCCGGTGATCATCCGGAACAAGGTCGTTTTACCCGCACCATTGGGGCCGATGACACCGACAATGCCGCCGGGTGGCAGCTTGAAGCTCAGGTCGTCGATCAGCAACCGGTCGCCATAAGCCTTCGAGATGCCTTCGACGTCGATCACCTGATTGCCAAGCCGTTCGCCTGTGGGAATGATGATCTGCGCGTCGCCGGGACGCCGGTCGCTGGCCGCCTTGACCAACTCGTCATAGGCCCGGATACGCGCCTTCGACTTGGCCTGCCGGGCTTTCGGCGACGAGGCGATCCATTCCTGTTCGCGCGAGAGCGACTTCTGCCGGGACGCCTCTTCGCGGCCCTCCTGCTTCATCCGCTTGGCCTTGGCGTCCAGATAGGCGGTGTAGTTGCCCTCGTAGGGAATGCCGCGGCCACGGTCGAGCTCGAGAATCCAGCCCGTCACATTGTCGAGGAAGTAGCGGTCATGGGTAATCATGATCACAGCACCGGGATATTCCCGCAGATGTTTTTCGAGCCAGGCAATGCTCTCGGCGTCCAAATGGTTGGTCGGCTCGTCAAGCAGCAACAGATCCGGCTGGCGCAGCAGCAGCGCGCACAGCGCCACGCGGCGCTTTTCACCGCCCGAAAGATTGTCGACGCCCGCGGTGCCGGGCGGGCAGCGCAACGCTTCCATCGCCATTTCCACCTGGCTGTCGAGATCCCACAGGTTCTGCGCGTCGATGATGTCCTGGAGTTTCGCGCCTTCATCGGCGGTCTCATCGGAATAGTTCATCATCAGTTCGTTGTAGCGGTCGAGCACCGCCTGCTTTTCGGCAACGCCCTGCATGACGTTGCCCAGCACATTCAGGCTTTCGTCAAGCTGCGGCTCCTGCGGCAGGTAGCCCAGCGTCGCGCCCTCGGCCAGCCAGGCCTCGCCGGTGAACTCGGTGTCGAGCCCGGCCATGACCTTGAGAACCGTCGATTTACCGGCGCCGTTCGGACCGAGAATACCGATCTTGGCATCCGGATAGAATGACAGATGGACGTTTTCGAGGACCTTCTTGGCTCCGAAGGACTTGTTGAGCCCCGCCATGTGATAGATGAACTGCCGTGCCACAATGCGCTCCAGACATGATTTGGATGATTGCCCGCTGTCTATTCGAAATAGAGCCAGAGGGCAATGATGCCGCCTGCTCCTCCCCAGATCAGCGCCAAGCCCGCCGGTCACAAGCTAAAATTAGATTAAACTGCCGAAATCTCCGCAAGCAATTTCGCAACCGAGTGGGTGCAACAAGCGCCCGACAATTGCAGGAGACACAAGAGCGATGATCTTCAATTCGGTAGGCTCGGCCTTTGCCGGCGGCGGCGGCCAAAACATGGGCGGCACATCCAGCCAGCCTGATCCGGCATCGGAATCGGAATCGAGTGGCGGCCAGACCGGCGGCACTTCCGCATCAGCTTCGACCGGGACTTCATCGGCCTCCTCAGGCTCCTCCAACGGTCAAACTGGTGGGCAACCGGGCGCATCCGGCCAAACGGCATCGTTAAAAACCGATACCAAGGCGCAAGCCGCGGCAATCCCGGCCGAAGAAGCGAAGGCTCCGATTGATGAAGACGCGTTGCGCACCCAGGCGCTCGCAGTGCAGAAACGCATGAACACCGACCTGTTGATTCGCTCGCTCGGCGCTGCGCCGGACACCGGCCTTGGCCTGCCCGGCGACACCGGGACCGAAACGACAACACCCGTTCCGCTGGCCGCCCTGGCCTATGCCGAAAACTTCAACCAATCTGCGGCCGACCCTGCCAAGGCAGCGGTCTGATCCACCCTCCCGGCATCCCGGCCCTTGTCTGCGGATGAGGCCGGGCGACCTGTTGTGCTGAACACGCAAGGCTTGGCGCCACTATCGGGGTCCGCCTTGGCGAACCGGCCTTGCTTGGCTCAGGCCGAGAAGCTGACCGTCACGCCCTTCTTGCGGAAATAGGACTGCATGATCTTGCGGCCCTGACGGTTGGACTGCGCCAGCTTGCCGGGCTCGAACACCGCTTCCTTGACACCTTCACGCGCCATCGCCGCCTTGAGCGCGGCAATATGGCTGTCCAGCTCTTCATTGTCGTTCTTGATCGACTCGTAAATATTGTCGATGGCTTGGTTCAGGCTCAGATCGCTCACGTGACGGCACTCCATGGTTCGTTGGCACTCAACTAGCGATTTTTCAGCCAAGGGCAAGTCGCAGTCATGAGGGCACATCCGGTGTCAAATCATCATTGCCCTTGCTTTTGCCTCTCAGGCCATGGCCAATAGGCAAATGAGCGATTTTTCTGCCGCCCCCCACCCAAGCCCCACCGGCGCCACCCTCGCCGTTCGCCACATGCTGGCAACCGGCCCGGCACGCGGTGTTGTGCAGATCAATCATGGACTGGCCGAACATGCGGCCCGCTATCAGAGATTTGCCCGTTTCCTGGCAGCCAATGGCTATCACGCCTATGTGCATGATCACCGCGGCCACGGCGCAGCCCGGGCACCTGATTCGATCCCCGGCGCCTTTGCCTCCAGGGACGGCGCATCAAAGGTCGTCGCCGACGTCGCCGCCATCCACGCGTTGATCAACGAGCGGCACCCGGGTGTGCCGGTGATCACCTTCGGCCATTCCATGGGTGGCCTGGTGGCGCTGAATTTCGCCGAAGCCCACCCCGGGGCAAGTGCTGCGCTGGCCGTCTGGAATTCCAATTTCAACGCCGGGCTGGCCGGTCGCGCCGGGCAGGTCGCACTGCGCCTCGAAACCTTTTTCAAGGGCTCCGACACCCCGAGCGCCATCTTGCCCAAACTCACCTTCCAGGCCTGGGCCAATGCCATGCCCGACCGCCGCACCGATTTCGACTGGCTGTCGCGCGACAATGTCGAGGTTGATCTCTATGTCATCGATCCCTTGAGCGGCTGGGATGCCACCGTGAGCATGTGGCAGGATGTGTTCAGACTGATCTACGCCGGGGGAAGTGCCGAAAATCTGGCGAAACTGCCCAAGCAACTGCCTGTCCACCTGATCGGTGGCGCACAGGATCCGGCCACCGGCAACGGTGCCGCAATCACCTGGCTGGCCGAACAGATGAAAGAAGCGGGAATGACGGATGTGACAAGCCAGATCCTGCCTGAAACCCGGCACGAGACCTTGAACGACATCAACCGGGACCGCTCGATGACCGATTTCCTGGCCTGGCTCGACAGCCGCATCGGCACCGCCCGGACATCGTCATCAATATCGCCGGGATGATTAACACCGTTCACAATGTCTAACAGCATCAAAAGCAAAGCCACATCGGGAGCCGGCAGGAACAACCGCATGAAACCGGCCTCTTATGTGTCGGTGACACGTTTTGGGGATCGGCCGGAAAGCCTGCAATTGGGTGTTCGTTCAGCCCGATTGGCCTCCCGCCGGCAACGACCGCATTTTTGCCGGCATCAGCCAGCGCAAAGATCGCCTTATCAGAGAAATTCATGTGTCAGCTTCTGTTTCCGGCGCTATACAGGCATCACTGATCGCAGCCCCTCGCCAGGTGCTGCCGCATCAGCAAAGAGCAGCCACGGAGATCGGAATGAACCAGCCCGCGACCAACACCCCTCCGCTTGCCGGTGTTCGCGTCATTGAACTGGCTCGCATTCTGGCAGGCCCCTGGGCGGGACAATTGCTGGCTGATCTGGGCGCCGACGTCATCAAGATCGAACACCCCGAAGGCGGCGACGACACCCGGCGCTGGGGGCCGCCTTTCGTCACCGGCGCCGACGGCGAAAACCTCTCCGCTGCCTATTACCACTCCACCAACCGCGGCAAGCGCTCGGTCACCATCGACATCGCCACACCCGAAGGCGCCCAGGCTGCCCGCGATCTGATCGCCACCGCCGATGTGGTGCTGGAAAACTTCAAGGTCGGCGGGTTGAAGAAATACGGCCTCGATTACGACAGTCTGAAAGCGGCCAATCCGGCGCTGGTCTATTGTTCGATCACCGGCTTCGGCCAGACCGGACCCTACGCCCCGCGCGCCGGCTATGATTTCATCATCCAGGCCATGACCGGCATGATGTCGATCACCGGTGAACCCGGCCGCGAGCCGCAAAAGGCCGGTGTGGCCATTTCGGACATCTTCACCGGGCTTTATTCGGTCATCGCCATTCAGGCGGCGCTCCGCCACTCTGAGAAGACCGGCGAAGGCCAGATGATCGACATGGCGCTGTTTGACACCCAGGCCGGAATCCTGGGCAACCAGAACCTCAATTATCTGGTGTCGGGCGTTGCCCCGGTGCAGATGGGCAATGCCCACATGAACATCGCCCCCTATGAGGTGTTTCCGGTTGCCGATGGTCACATCATCATCGCGGTCGGCAATGACGGCCAGTTCCAGCGCTTCTGCAAGCTGCTCGGCGCAACGGATTTGGCGGCCGGTCCCGAGTTCCAGACCAACCCGTCGCGTGTCGCCCACCGGGAGCGCCTGCGCGCCAGCCTCATCGCCCTGATGGCGTCCTGGACCAAGGCAGACATGCTCAAAGCCTGCGAAGCCAATGCGGTCCCCGCTGGGCCGATCAACAACATTGCCGAGATGTTTGCTGATCCGCAGATTGTCGCCCGCGGCCTGCGCATGGACCTCGAAGATTCTGCCGGAACCGAAATCCCGTCAGTCCGCACGCCGATCATCCTGCCCGCCTCGCCGCTTCACTACGACCGGCCAAGCCCGCGCCTGGGCGAGCACACCGAAGAGGTGATGGCTGAACTCAAGACCATGAATTCCAAGGGAAAACGCACATGAAAACAGGCGGCCAGCTAATCGTCGACTCGCTCAAGGCCAATGGCGTCGAACGTCTGTTCTGCGTGCCCGGCGAAAGCTATCTCGCAGTCCTCGACGCTCTGGTCGATTCCGGCGTCGGTGTCACCGTCTGCCGCCAGGAAGGCGGTGCCGCGATGATGGCCGATGCCTGGGGACGGCTTACCGGCAAGCCCGGCATCTGCTTTGTCACCCGCGGCCCCGGCGCCACCAATGCCACCGCCGGTCTGCACATCGCCCGGCAGGATTCGATCCCGATGATCCTGTTCATCGGCCAGGTGCAGCGCGATGCCCGCGAACGCGAAGCCTTTCAGGAGGTCGAGTACCGCCGCGCCTTCACCGAATTCGCCAAATGGGTGGCCGAGATCGATGATCCGGTCCGCATTCCCGAATTCGTCAACCGCGCTTTCTCCGTCGCCCAGTCTGGCCGCCCCGGTCCCGTTGTGCTGGCCCTGCCCGAGGACGTGCTGCGCGAGATGGTTGAAAATCCGCCCGCATCGATCCTGCCCAATCTTGTACCGGCAAGCCATCCCGGCGAGGCCGAGATGCGGGATCTCGCTATGCGCATTTCGCGCGCCGAGCGGCCGGTAATGATCCTCGGCGGCACCCGCTGGACCGATCAGGCGGTGCGCCAGGTCGAACGCTTTGCCGAACGGGCCCAGATTCCCGTCGGCTGCTCCTTCCGCCGCCAGATGCTGTTCGATCACCTTCACCCGTCCTACGCCGGCGATGTCGGCATCGGCATCAATCCCTCACTTGCTGCTGAGATCAAGAACTCCGATCTGGTGGTGCTGATCGGCGGGCGTTTTTCCGAAATGCCGTCGTCGGGCTACACTTTGCTCGACATTCCCTGCCCGCAGCAACCGCTGGTCCATGTCCATGCCGACAGCGGCGAGCTTGGCCGGGTCTATCGTCCCACACTCGCCATCAATGCCGACCCCGCCAGCTTCGCTGCCGCTCTTGCCGAGCTCGATGTCGATGGCTCGATGCCGCGCGCCGAGCGGACAGCCCGCATGCATGAAGACTATCTCAGCTGGTCGACGCCGCCTGAAACCGGACCCGGCGATGTCCAGATGGGCCCGATCATCGACTGGCTGCGGGATCATCTTCCCGAAGATGCAATCCTGACCAATGGCGCAGGCAACTACGCCACCTGGGTGCACCGCTATGTCCGGTTCCGCACATTCGCCACCCAGGCCGCCCCGGCATCGGGCTCGATGGGCTATGGCGTCCCCGCAGCGGTCGCCGCCAAGCAGGCTTTCCCGGAGCGCACCGTGGTGGCCTTTGCCGGCGACGGCTGCTTCATGATGCACGGCCAGGAATTCGCCACCGCCGTGCAGCACAAGCTGCCGATCATCGTCGTTGTCGTCAACAATTCGATGTACGGCACCATCCGCATGCATCAGGAGCGCGACTATCCCGGCCGCGTCAGCGCCACGGAGCTGACCAATCCGGATTTCGCAGCCCTTGCCCGCGCCTATGGCGGCCACGGCGAAACCGTGCTGACAACATCCGAATTCGCCGCCGCTTTCGAGCGCGCCGAAGCCAGCGGCATGCCTGCGATCATCGAGGTCAAACTCGACCAGCAGGCCATTACCCCGACCAGGACGCTGGACCAGATCTCGGGCACCGGGGTAAAGACATAGCGATAGGAAGAATGCCGCACTTGTTCTGGCGACAGCGCGCGCCAGATTGCAGGCATGAAGATAACAACAAAACCGCCCGCCCTATCGGTCTGGTATGATGGCGATTGCCCGGTCTGCCGACAGGAGGTGGCGCTCTACCGCCGCATCGATCGCCATGATCTGATCACATGGATCGACATCGTCGCCCTCACCGACGCCGAACTGCCAACCGGCAAGACTCGCGAAGAACTCCTCGGCAAGTTTCATGCCCGTGCGGCGGATGGCCCCTGGCAGATCGGCGTCGACGCTTTCGCCGCCATCTGGCAACGCCTGCCGGTGCTCACATGGTTTGCATTCGTGTTTCGCCTGCCAATCGTCCGGCAGATTGTCCAGCTCGCCTATCTGGGATTCCTCAGATGGCAGCGCCGTCACCGCGCCCGGCGCAACCAGCCAGCGTAAATGTCCGCCTGCGCGCGCCGCTGCCCTCAGTTGCGCATGTGTTCGGTGTGCTGGTAGATCGCCGTCGAGCGGGCGCCAGAGCGGCAATAGCCGAGCATCGGCTGCGGCAATTCCTCGATTGCGTCGACCATCTCGCGCACGGCCTCGGCGGTCACGCCCATCGGACCGACCGGAATGTGGCGCGCTTCGATGCCGAGCGCTTCAGCAGCCTGTTTGATGCTGTCGAAGCTCGGCTGGTCCGCCGCTTCGCCATCCGGGCGGTGGCAGACAATCGACTGAAAACCGGCGGCCTTGATGGCGGCCAGATCCTCGACCGAAATCTGGCCGGCGACGGAATAGGTTGGGGTAACGGGACGAAGATCCATGACGTCATCTGCCTTTGATAGGAGGCGCGTCTGTTGCAGCCACGCCGGAGTTCGATCTGTCCCACTGACTTAAGCAATGGCCGTGAGCGCGTCAATGCGGCGGCGGCGGCGCGGCTACCTGTTGAGCTTCCACAGGTAGAGCGCTTCGTGCTTAGACAGCGCCGTTGCGCACCCGTTCGGTAACCGCACCGATGATCTCCACCACATCGGGGAAACAGCCGCAGCAACGTCCGCGGATCCGCATCGCGTGATACACCTTGGACGGCACGATCAGCTGCCAGGGATCTTCGGCGAGCAATTTTTCGACGGCAGCCTCGATCTCGCCTTGCGACAGAAGGTTGCACTGGCAGACAATCATGGAAGTTCTCTGTGAATATGCATTGCCGCCAGC
>Ga0114910_1000399_pt1 | contig 22450 bp, 24 predicted proteins | sample MalvireepMed_908_FD_83500 | JGI IMG/M metagenome (GOLD analysis project Ga0114910, IMG submission 83500) | Marine viral communities from the Global Malaspina Expedition - Malaspina viral metaG DeepMed_908 | ecosystem: Environmental > Aquatic > Marine > Oceanic | place: Mediterranean Sea...
TATCGCATTGACCAAGTCCCGCCATCCTTCCTCATCAAGATTGCCCAACCCCCTGGAGCTCGGATGAAGCGAACTAGCCAGTATTTCCTCTGCTTGTTGAGCTTGTTGGCTGAAATACAAGATGGGGTTTGGGGAGCAATGGAACCAAAAACCAACATCACGTTCTGCGGCCGGCCTCGCTGTTCATAAGCCATATCCAATGCCTTTGTAACCAGCTCTGCATTGGGTTGACTCGACAGCGCCCAGCCCACAACCCGACGGCTGAACAGATCCAAAACGACGGCAAGGTAATACCAGCGACCCTGAGCCCAGATATAGGTAATGTCCCCGCACCAGACTTGGTTAGGCGCCGGCACAGCAAAGTCTCTGTTCAGGTGATTCGGTATGTCCAGCCGCTCGACAGTGGCTGATTTGTAGGCGTGTCGTCCCGGCTGCTTGGATACCAACCCCAAGCTGCGCATGACGCTCCGGACCTTGAAACGACCAATTCGATAGCCATCTTCGCGCATCAAACCTGCGATGGTTCGGCTACCGGCGGAGCTTCGGCTCTCGTTAAACAGCTGATTTATCTTGCTCCGCAGTGCGACTTTCTCAGGGTCAATATGCTTCCGGCGACGCCGCGCATCGTAGTAACTGGATCGGGAGATACCGAACGCTTCACAGACCAATTCAACAGGCTCGTGCTCACTTAACCGGTCTATCAGCGCGAACGATCGAGCTCGTCCGCCATCAAGAGAGCTGTAGCCTTTTTTAGTATCGCTTTCTCCCGTTCAAGCCGATTGATTCGGGCTTCGAGCTCTTGAATCTTCTGCTGTTCCGGAGTCAGCGCTTTGCTCTTGGGCGTACCGCCATCACGTTCGATTCGTAACTGGTCGACCCACCGGCGTAGCGCCGTTTCACCAATTCCTAGCGACCTGCTTGCCTCACCGACCGAGTAGCCCTGGTCTAAAACCAGCAATGCTGCATCATGCTTGAACTCGGTGGAAAACGTACGACGTTGTCTTGTCATGGAACACCTCAGCGATGGCGGTAAATTTACCACCCATTTCGGTGTCCGGGATTAGTAGACCACTACAGGGCCAACCAGGACAGCGTTGCAGCCTCCTTCCCATTTTCGTTCGCGAACATCTCGCAGATTCCAATAAAAGGCGCTTCACCCGCTCCCAGTTGAGCGTCATCTAGAGCGGCCAGCGCTATCTTTCGCACCTACTGTTGCCGAGGCAGCAGTTGATCGGAGACTTATTTTATCTTTCCCGTACTGAATAAGATTTTTGAGGTCGCGCTCGGAAGTGGGATCGCTGTTACTGATGCCGAAAAGGCAGCGCTATGACTGCTTTTTACCGCTTGTAGAAATCACACAGCGATCGCTAGCCTACGGATATCTACTACGCATCGGAGCGATCGTGTCACAGCTAGCCCAACCGTCTTCGCTCGAATACCTAGCGAACCTGGCCATCACCGCGGCTCACCAACCGACCGCTTACGCTGCCATCCGCGCTGACGCGCCTCGTCATGTCAACATGGACGACCGGGACCCTTACCATTTAACGCACCAGACCCCACACATGCCACTCAGGCTGCGCTGCTGGTGCAATCAACACGGTGCCACCATTACTCGCGAGCCGAACGGAGATGAAGCAGCCAGAGCATGGTCTCGTGGGCCGACTTGGCTCTCTCCCCCCGGTGGCAGGGCCCCTCAGAACCGCTGGCAGATGTTCTTGCTTACACGTGTTGCATGCGCGCCAGTGCGGCGATCCGGAGTGCCACCGGTCCGCTTGCGAAGCAGAGTCCGCTCTGGCGACTCCCACCCCTGCAATCCGTTCTCACTTTAATCAATTCAATAAGGAATCTCTTTATGTTTTCGACCCGACCAATGTTCCGGCTCCTGACGATGACGATTGGCAGCATCGTCCTCGTAGCTAGCTCCGCCGTATCCGCGAAAGATTCCGTCAAGTTGAGCTTCCAGCTAGACTGGCGCCTGGAGGGCCCCACCGCTCCGTTCTTCCTTGCCCAATCGAAGGGTTACTTTCAGGAAGAAGGGCTGGATGTCACCTTCGACGTCGGCTCCGGCTCTGCCAACGCCATCAACCGAGTCGCTGCTGGTACCTACGATATGGGCTTCGGCGACGTCAATGCTCTCGTGGAGTTCCTAGCGAACAATCCGAGCGTACCAGGCCTGCGAGCGGTGTTCATGACCTACGACAGGACACCGGCGTCGGTATTCGCGCTGAAATCGAGCGGCATCCGCTCACCAGGCGATCTGGCGGGCAAGACCCTTGCCGCTCCGAGCTTCGATGGTGGCCGCCGTGCCTGGCCTGTGTTCGCGGAGGTCAACGGGTTGCCCGCCGACGCGGTAAAGTGGCAGACCGTCGATCCTGCATTGCGGGAAACCCTGCTGGTGCGCGGGGATGTGGACGCCATTACCGGATTCCTCTTTTCCAGCCAGATCAATCTTGAATCACGCGGTGTCAAGACCGAGGATCTAGTGATCATGCAGTATCCGAACCATGGTGCAGAGCTATACGGCAACGCAATCGTCGCCAGTGACAGGTTACTTGAGAACAATCCCGATGCAGTGGCCGGCTTCCTCCGTGCCTACACGCGAGGCCTAAAGGAATCCATCGCCGACCCCGAGGCGGCCGTCGAGTACGTCCGTCAGCGCGACCCGCTGATTGACGTAGCGACCGAACAGCGGCGCCTTCGCCTGACCATCAGCAGTTCTATCGATACCCCGGCGGCGCGCGAGAACGGCGTCGGCGCGGTCGACATGGGCCGGCTCCAGAAGACCATCGACCAGATTGGCAAGGCATACGACCTACCGGTTGCGTCCTTGCCGAAGGCCGAAGCCGTGTTCGAGCCTAGATTCCTTCCCGAGCGAAACGCTCGGCTGATCCTCCAATAAATCCGACTACCGTACTGAGGAGTTTTTGTGAGCGCGACTACCGCTTTTGATCGGCTTTCCGCTTCCGCCGCCCCAAGACGGAAGCTACGCGGCCTTTCGTAGATTTCGCAACGTCAGCCTGGCCTGCGGCGACAGCAGCAACGCATTCTTCGGTCCCGAGGTGGCTGCGGCAAGTCCACGTTCATGAAGCTGTGCACCGGGACTGGGCTCCCCGCCGCCAAGTTTGCTGCGAACTAAAAATAATTTCTGGAGATTGGCAATGATGAATATCCTGTGTGTGCCCTACTGCAGTGGAGTACCTCATGGTGCGCGCCGCCTAGGACGGCAGCCATGAGCGGCTATTTGATTCAGAGAGCCGAGGCTGTGATGACCGGCAAGCAAGGTCCCGCCGCCCGCGCCGGCCGCATGGACATCCGCGTTCGGGGCGGGATTATCGAGGAGATGGCGCCTGAGTTGACGCCGCTGCCAGAAGAAGAGTGCCTCGACGCTCGCGGCTGCGTGGTCTATCCCGGCTGGGTCAACACTCACCATCATCTCTTCCAAAGCGTTATCAAGGGTGTGCCGGAGGGCATCAATCAGCCGCTGTCGAAGTGGCTGGGCTCCGTCCCTCAGCCTCGACTCGGGCGCATGAGTCCGGACCTGCTTCGGGTCGCCGCGAAGATAGGGCTGGCCGAGCTGCTGCTCTCCGGCGCCTCGACCTGCGCCGACCATCACTACGTCTACGCCCCCGGCATCGGTGCCGAAGGCAGCGCGGCGCTGTTCGAAGTGGCAGAGGAACTCGGCATTCGCTTCGTGCTCTGCCGCGGCGCCGCCACCGTCGAGCCCGGGCCCGGCGATTTTCCACAGTCCATGGAGCCGGAGACCGTCGACGGTATCGTCCGCGACGTCGAGGAACTCGTGGCCCGCTACCATCAAACCGGGCCGCGACCACTCCGGCAGGTAGTGATGGCGCCGACCACACCGACTTTCTCCGTGCATCCACACGAACTCCGACCCCTGGCCGAAGCTGGTCGCGCCTTAGGCATACGCCTGCACACGCATCTCTCCGAAACCGACGACTACGTGCACTACTGCCGGGAGCGCTACGATTGCACTCCTGTAGAGTTCTGCGCCCGCCACGACTGGTTGGGCCCGGACGTGTGGTTCGCCCATATGGTGCACGCCACCGATCAGGAGCTCGCCCTGCTGGCGGAAACGGGTACCGGCGTCTCGCATTGTCCGCAAAGCAACTGCCGTCTCGGCGCCGGCCTGGCCCGCGCGCCGGAGATGTATGCCGCCGGGATTCCGCTGTCGCTGGCGGTGGACGGTGCAGCCGGCAATGAGGCCGCCGACATGATCCAGGAAGTTCACATGGCGTGGCTACTGCATCGGGCGCTGGGCGGGCCTGAGGCCACCACGGTCGATGACGTTGTGCACTGGGCCACCGCAGGCGGTGCCCGCGTGCTCGGCTTCGAGGACGTGGGCACGCTCGCCCCTGGAATGGCAGCGGATATCGCTATCTACCAGCTGGACCAGCCGCGCTACTTCGGTTTGCACGACATCGCCGTAGCGCCTGTGGTGGCGGCCGGCAGCGCATCCGTTCGCCACCTGCTGGTGGACGGCAAGCCGCGTGTCGTCAACGGGGCCATCCCAGGGCTGGACCTGGAGCGCCTACAGGCGCAGGCCGCTGAGGCCGTCGGCGCACTAGCTTAGTCGCGCGGTAAATTTGGAACCATTGGAGAAATCATGGACAGTTCGACCCCTACCTTCTCGGTATCCGCCGAGCCCTATCGCTGGCCGTTTGACGGCCAGATCTCACCGCAGCGTGTCGCCTTCGTTATCATCGACATGCAGGCCGACTTTTGCGGTGCAGGGGGGTTTCTGCATGCGCAAGGAATCGACATTGCACCCGCCCGCGCCACTATCGAACCCATCCGCCGCGTCCTGGAACTAGTGCGACAGATACCCGACATGCTGGTGGTGCATACCCGAGAAGGTCACCGGCCGGAACTGGTCGATCTGCAAGCAAACAAGCTCTGGCGAAGCAAACAGATCAGCGACGGCATAGGCGCCGAAGGCCCGCTGGGCAAGATCCTAATCCGCGGCGAGCCGGGGTCGGACATCATCCCTGAACTGGCCCCGATCGCCGGCGAGCCTGTGATCGACAAACCGGGCAAGGGCGCCTTCTACGCCACCGACCTGGAACACATCCTGCGCACGCTGGGTATCACGCATCTGGTCCTAGCCGGCCTGACAACGGATGTGTGCGTGCACAGCACCCTGCGGGAAGCCAACGATCGCGGCTTCGAGTGCCTGATGCTGACCGACGCCACCATGGCCACTGAACTCCATCACTACGAGGCGACGATGACCATGACGACCATGCAGGGTGGGCTCTTCGGCGCTATCGCTAGCTCCGGTCAGCTGCTGGAGGCATTGGAGCCGCTTATCACGGGGATCCGCGCTGATCCCACCCGCCCGCAGTCCGAACAGGCACGTGCGTGATCTCGGCTGGAGCCCGGTCGCTTGGCTGCGGGTGCGTGGTCGCCGCCAAGCAGGCCAGAAGGGGATTGCGATCAGAGGCGCGAGTCAATACTAACGAGGGGGCGCAGGCTCGGCGCTGTGGAGCAGAACCACATCACCAAGCGAAGCGAACGCACTTTATGACTCGCAGGGCCCGCAGCTGACCCACTGGAGGTGCGCCGAGGCCAAGGCAGACGCTGCGCCTCAGCGCACCGTTTTCAACTTCTTCATCATCAGGTGCTCGCCCGAAGTCGTCGGTACGTAACGGCAGGGGTTATCCGGACCGAAGCATCCAGGTAGGCACGCCACCACCGCGTCCTCGTTGGGTTGGTGGAAAAAGATCAACGAAGTGCGCTCATTGGAGGCCTGTTCTCGCGGCGGGTTGGCCACCCGGTGCATGGTGGAAACCCAGCGATCGTTGGTCCATTGCGCCATCAAATCGCCAATGTTCACAACGAATCCGCCCGGAGGCGGAATGACGTCGTGCCATTGGCCATCGCGAAGCACTTGCAGCCCGCCCTGGACCGCAGTCGGGGCGACGATGGTGAGCGTACCGTAATCGGTGTGGGCACCCGCTCGCTGCTGCCCGGTAAACGGCGCTTCCGGCTGCGCCGGATAGTGGTTTACCGACATAGCAGAGATGTGGCGGTCAATCTTGGTGGCGAAGAAGGTCTCCGGCACATCCAAAGCGAGTGCAAAGATGCGCATCAAGTCACCAGCCAGCCGCTCCATCTCTCGATAGTAGCCTTCCAGCGCGGGGCGCATAGCCGCCACTTCGGCGGGCCAGATGTTATCGGGAAAGTAACGCTGGTACCGTTGTCTCACGTAGTCGTCGTCGGCCAGATCGAAGGGGCCGATGGTGAAGCGCTCGAAGAGGTCAGGCGGCGAACCATTGTCAAGACTATAGGCAAGCGCCGTATTGCCGACACCGTAGTACCCACGAAATATGCCGTCGGGCGCGCGGTATAAGCGCTTGACCTCCGCGTCCAGCGCGAAGAATTTCGCCATGGCGCTGAAGCAGTCAGCAGTTAGCCCCTCGGGTACGCCGTGGCCGGTAACCACAAGAAATCCGATATCGATGCAGGCGCGGTCCACGGCCTCGGCCATTCTCCGCTTGACGCTGGAGCTGCCCGTGCGGAAGCCGGTTATATCAATCACAGGTACGACGCACTCGGTCATCTGACAACTCCTTAGGTGGCAGCATACAGCGAAGCTGATCCTAGCCGAGGCAGACGATCTCAACTAGCGGCGTTTCGCGAGCGACGCGTTGCCAGATAGGCAGCAGTGGCGGGCTGTGCACTACACAGTTTCTGGACTGTCTAGGGACGACGCCGTGCGCAGAGCCCGCTCGACGTGTTGGGCGAACAGCGCCGAGGCGACCGGCAGGACACGATCCCGGCGGGCGCCCACTACCAGCTTGCCGCTCGGCAGCCCCCTGTCCGAGAGCGGCAATGCAACCAGCCCCGCCGGATTAGAGCTCGATGACGCCCCAATCTTGATCTGGAAGCATACTCCGCCTGAGAGGCGCGCAAAGTTGCGCATCATCTCGAAAGAGTTGGATTCCAACGCCGGCGCCAACCGGACCGACGACTGCGCCAGGAAAACGGTTAGGAGTTGGCGTCCGCCTAGAGTCAGGTCGGGCATGGCGATGGGATATTCAGCGCAGTCGGAGAGCTTCACCTTGGGCAGTCGCGTCAGCGGATGCTCCGGCGCCACGAGGGCGCACAGGCGCTGCTCGATCTCCGCCAGCGCCCTGAACTCCGGATCCGGCGGAGGACTGAAAACCAAACCCAGGTCGGCCTCGAAGTTCCGCACGCGTTCCAAGACTTCGTCGCGTCCGCAGATGGTGGTACGAAAGGCCACCTTGGGATGCCCGCGTTGGAAATCGGCGATCGCTCGAGGCAGAAAGTCCGCCGTCATTGCTTCGATGGCGGCGAGCCGCACCTCGCCCCGCCGCAGCCCCTGCAGGTCCTCGATCTCCGAGCGTGCCCGATCCTCGTCCGCCAGTTGGCGACGGATGTAGGCGACGAATATCTCGCCGGCCGGCGTCAGCCTCACCCCGCGAGGTAATCGCTCAAACAGCGGAGTGCCAATTTCGTGCTCAATGTCCAGGATGCGCCGGTTCACTGCGGAGGAAACCACATTCAGGCGCTCCGCCGCCTTGCGAATGGAGCCGGTGCGAGCAACGGCGTCGACATAGCGCAGAAAACGATTGTGCTGCATAAATCCATCTCCGAGCCTAGCGAGTGAGGCTTTTTAGACATCACTACGCGCGTAAGCATCGCTAGTCAAGCGCACCCTCCGACACGTAAGGTCAAGCGCACCTTATTCGGGATATCCTGGCGCTAACCCCCGCATTCCTCCTCAACGCCGACAAAGGTTTTCTGTTTGCGTTGCTGACTAGCGCCGCTAATCAAGTGCCATGCAGACGCCGGTGCAACGCAAATCCATTTGAGCATGCCTGTCCCTCCACGTCTTGTTTTGATTTTCCATTGACTCTGGATCAAGACATCGCGAAGTGCTCGAGCGGGCCAAGCGAGGCCTTTTCGGCTTCACGGCGGACAAAAAACACCGCTAGTCAAGCGCACCCTCCGAGCCTTAAGGTCGAGCGGACCATCGCTTAGGAGATCACGCCATGAAACCCGCAACCGTACTCACATCCGGCAGTGCTCTGCTGCTCTTCACGCTGACACTGGCTCTGACCAGTGGCGTCGTGCAGGCGCAGCAGCTGGCCCCACTGCGCTTCACCCTCAACTGGGTACTGGAAGCATCCAACGCGCCGTTCCTGCTGGCTCAGCAAAAGGGCTACTTCGCGGAGGAAGGCCTGGACGTCACAATCGATGCCGGCGAGGGTTCCTCGGCGGTGATTACTCGAATTGGCAGTGACGCTTATGACGCTGGTTTTGGCGACATCAATACCATGATCGAGTTCAACGCAGCGAACCCAGAGAACCCGCAGCGGATGGTCTATATGATCTACAATCGGCCGCCGCTGGCGGTGATCTCGCTGGCGAAATCCGGCATCAACCAGCCCAAAGATCTCGAGGGCAAGAAGGTCGGTGCACCGGTTAGCGACACGGCCTACCGGATGTTCCCCCTGTTCGCTGATGCCGCCGGCATCGACGCGGACAAAATAAACTTCGACAACGTCGCACCCAACCTGCGCGAGCCGATGCTGCTACGCGGGCAGGTGGATGCCATTACCGGGTTCCCTTCTAGCTCCTATCCGAACCTAGTTGGGATGGGCGTACCGCCCGAAGACATCGTGCTGATGTACTACACCGACTACGGCGTCTCGATGTACAGCAACGGTCTTATCGTTTCCGAGAAGCTCATCAAGGAGCGTCCTGAAGCTGTGAGGGGGTTAGTCAAGGCGGTTAATCGCGCACTGCAGGACACCATCGCCGATCCGACCGCGCCCATCGGCGCCCTCCTCCAGCGCGACAGGCTCGCCAACCGCGACTTGGAAGTCGGCCGGATGCGCTTTCTGCTCGAGCACCAGGTCATAACTGACGAGGTGCGCGAGCTCGGCCTTGGCGCGGTCAGCCCCGAGCGACTGGAGGCCTCAATCCAAACCGTCGCAAAGTCCTTCGGAATCGAAAACCCGCCCTCTGCCGAAGAGATCTTCGACGACCGCTTCCTGCCAGCCGCAGCGGAACGCCAGGTCAACTAATAGTCAATGAGGACACAGAGCATGAAAACGCAAGTACACAGGTTGGCTGCCGCGGCACCGGATGATGTTTCCACGCTGGCCGAGGCGATCGACAGCGGCATGATCGTGGCGGAGAACGTCGTGGCCGTTCTGGGCAAGACCGAGGGAAACGGCTGCGTCAACGACTTCACCCGCGCCTTTGCCACCAAGAGCCTGAAGGCGCTATTCGCGAAGCGCCTCGGGCAAGGCGAGGCCGAGATTGAGGAGCGCATTGCATTCGTAATGTCCGGCGGTACTGAGGGCGGTCTGTCGCCACACTGGCTGGTGTTCGAGGTGGTGCCGGGCTCCATCGAGCTCCGGCATGCCAAGTCATTAGCGGTGGGCGTCGCCTTCACACGCGAATTCCTGCCCGAGGAAATCGGTCGCATGGAGCATGTACGGGAAACAGCGCGCGCGGTAAGGGAAGCTATGGCTGCAGCACACCTGGATTCGGAAGCGGACGTGCACTACGTGCAGGTCAAGTGTCCCCTCCTCACCGCGCCGCGCATTGCAGCCGCGCGCGAGCGTGGCCGCTCGGTCGCGACCCAGGATACCTATGAGTCCATGGGCTACTCCCGCGGCGCTTCGGCGCTGGGTGTTGCGCTGGCGCTGGGAGAGATCGAAGAGGACAGCCTGAACGACCAGGTCATCTGCCGAGATTACGAGCTGTTCTCACGCTGCGCCAGCACTTCGGCCGGGATCGAACTGATGCGCAACGAGATCATGGTGCTGGGTAACAGTCCCTATTGGAACAGCGAGTTGGTGATCGGTCATGCCGTCATGGCCGATGGCATCGACGCGCAGGCCGTGGACCGCGCAATGGCAAGCGTATCCGCTGCCCCGAACGCAGCCATCGCCGCCCTACTGTGCAAGGCCGAGCCCTCGCGCGACGGGCTGATTCGTGGCAACCGCCACATCATGTGCGATGACAGCGATATCCACTCCTCTCGCCATGCCCGCGCCTTGGTAGGCGGCGTACTGGCCGGCCGCATCGGCGACACTCAGCTATTCGTCTCCGGCGGTGCGGAGCATCAGGGGCCTGACGGCGGAGGTCCGCTGGCCCTACTGATTCAGTACCCTGGAGTGTCCGCCTGAGGGACGCGTGCTCTCCAAACTCAGCCGCCCAATTGGGGGCGGCTACGCCCTCGTAATACCGGTCAGCGTTCCTGCGGAAGCAGACGCGCGAAACAGCAACCTAAGACCCTATGAGCAGCCAGTCGGGAAATACTTTCGCGCATAACGAACCAACAACGCCCCGACAGAGTGCTTTTTTTTCGCGCCTACGCTCCGTACAACAGGCAGCCACACCACGAGGACGACGCCGGAGCCACTTCCTGTTCAGGCGGCCAGCTTTTTGCTGGGCTTTCCCGACGTCTTTTCGCCGGAAGCGAGAAGCCAGTAACATTCAACTGAACCAGGAGTTGTATTTATGAGTTTGAAACGCAGTTTGGTGCTGGCCGCAGCCCTGACCCTTTCCGGGCAGGCGCTGGCATCGGATCCGCTGAAGGTTGGGTTCGTGTACGTGGGTCCCATAGGCGACCATGGCTGAAGTTATCAGCATGATCAGGGCCGGCTCGAACTCGAGAAGCGCTTCGGCGACAAGGTCCAGACCACCTATGTTGAAAACGTCAACGAAGGCGCGGACGCCGAGCGAACTATCCGCCGCCTAGCCCAGGCCGGGAACGATGTGATTTTTACAACCTCGTTCGGATTCATGAACCCCACTGTTCGGGTAGCCGAAGACTTCCCGAACAAGACCTTCATGCACGCCACCGGCTACAAACAGGCCGAGAACCTGGCACCTATCTGTCGATTACCTATGAAGGCCGGTATGTGACTGGCGCAGCCGCAGGCATGGTCACCGAAAGCAATGTGATCGGTTATATCGCCTCCTTCCCCATCCCTGAGGTGATTCGCGATATCAATGCCACTTACCTGGGGGCCAAGTCGGTCAATCCGGATGTTCAGATCCGCGTGGTCTGGGTAAACACCTAGTTTGACCCCGCCAAGGGAGCCGATGCCGCCAATACTCTGATGGACCAGGGTGCGACGTGATCGTGCAGCATGACAGCCCGGCGCCTTTGCTGGCTGCACGACGCCGTGGCAACTGCGGCGTGGGGCAAGCGTCCGACATGAGTCATTTCGCACCCGCTCGGCTCCGTTACGACTACCCCAGTCCAGAACCTGCTCCAGCGTGGTCGCGTCCGGCCCGTTAGCAGCGCGGTGGAGCTGCCAGGCGAGGCTCAGCTCCTGCAGCATCGAGCCCGATTCGGCTGAAGCCGAGCCATCTACCCCCATGGTCACCGAGACGCCGGCGTTTTGCATGGCGATCGCTTGCGCTATTCCGCTGCCCAAGCGGCAATTGGACGTCGGGCAATGGGCTATCCGCGTACCTGTGGCGGCGAGTCTCTCGATGGCATGGTCATCACAGTGAACCAGATGGGCGTACCACACGTCCTCTCCCAGCCAACCACAAGATTCGGCATAGTCAATAGCGCTCATGCCGTATTGCTTCTGGGCCTGCACCTCGTCAAAGCCCACTTCGAGCAAATGCGAATGCATGCCCAGGCCGAACTCGCGGGCGTAAGCTGCCTGCGCACGCAGCCCCTCCGGCGAGCTGGAGTGAACGAGACTGGTCGGCGCAACGACCAGCTTGCGCATGGCATTCGGTCCGCTCTGGTGCGGGGCAGCGCCGGGCAACGCCGAGGGTGATCGACTTCTGGCCCGAAACCTGCTTCTGAGATATGGCGGAAGTGTTTCTTCCGCGCTCGAGTAGAAGCTGGCAGGGCACCGCCCAGGTCATTGCTCGGTTTCGGTCGACGGCTGCAGCCGCGTGCCGGGCCGGCATTTTTTTGCACAGAGTCCCGCCTACTGCAGCCTCCGGCTTACCTGCCCAATCAGGGCATACTCGGAAATGATCATGCACACCCCTACCCCCGAATACGGACTCAAGGAACTACAGCTGGAAACCACCTTTGGCGGTTTCGGCGTCGAAACGCAGAACGAAATCCCGATGATCGACCTCAGCGATTTCGAAAATCGCCGCCAGGAGATCATCGATCAGCTATGGCAGGCCGCTACCGAAGTAGGGTTCTTTCAACTGGTCAACCACGGCCTGTTGAACGAGGCGGTCCATCAGGCATTCGAGCTATCCGAGGCTTTCTTCAGCCTGCCTCAGGAGGCGAAGGCGGCCTTCCCGCTGAAAAAAGGCCTCAATGCGGGCTGGGAATTCATGTCCCAGGTACGGCCTTCTACCCGCACCGCGGATCAAAAGGAGTCCTTTCAGATCACACTGCCGCACATGGACGACCTCTGGCCCAACCAGACGGTGGTCCCGTAGTTTCACCGTGTGATGTTGGATTTCGAATATCGCGCCTGGCAACTGGGTATGCAGGTGCTGACCTGCTTTGCCGAGCGCCTCGGGTTCGAACGCGACTTTTTCACCCGCGCCCATGATCGGCGCCAGCCTGATTACCAGAGCACGCTTCGCCTGCTGCACTATTTGCCGATGCCGGAAGAGGATCTCGGCGCCGCCCTCTGGCTAGCCGGGGCGCACACGGACTTCGACTGTTTGACCATGGTATTTCAGAAGGAGAGTCAAGGCGGGTTGCAGGTCAGCCCTGGCAAGGACGCCGAAGGCGCTGGCGATAACCGGGTGTGGAGCACGGTAATACCTCGCGATGGCGTGATCACCCGCAATGTTGGTGACATGCTGATGCGCTGGAGCGACGACCAGCTGAAATCCACCCTGCACCGGGTGCGCATGCCCAAGCCAGGCGAATATCGCGGGCCGCGTTATAGCCTGGCGTTCTTCTGCCAGGCCAACAAGGATGTGATGATTCAGGGCCCCGGCGGCAAATACCCGCCAATCTCCGCCGCGGACTATCTGCTGCAAAGAATCCAGGCAAACTTCGCCGAGAAAAAGCCAGGCTGATACAGGACACCCGGCACGGCTGCTAGCCGTGCCGGGTTTTCTTCAGACAGCGCAGAGGTAGCAGGCCGTACTGGCCGGCGGCGCTGAGCCGACCGTCGACGAGCTACAGGGAGGAGCTTGCCGTGTCGGCGTGCCAGGTCAGTCAGTACGGCCGGGCTCAGAACGCAAGATCCGAGCCCCGCGTCGCCCAACGTGTCATGCGACGTTCAACCAAAGCGAATATCTCGTACATCACCACACCCATGACTCCAATAACCACCAGACCGGCAAACACCAGCCCCATGTTCATGGTGGCACTGGCAGACATCATCAGATAGCCGATACCGATATTTGACGCCACCGTCTCCGAGATTACCGAGCCTACAAACGCCAGGGTGATCGCCACCTTCAACGAGGCAAAGAAATAGGGCATCGAACGCGGGAGCGCGACCTTCTTCAAAATATCCAGCTTGCTCGCGCCTAACGAGCGCAACACATCTTGCAGCTCCGGCTCAAGCGTCGCCAAGCCCGTGGCCATGTTCACCACGATTGGGAAGAACGAAATCACAAACGCAGTGAGAATGGCCGGCACTGTACCAATACCGAACCACACGACCAGCACCGGGACGAAGGCAACCTTGGGTACGCTATTGAAGCCAACCAGAAGCGGATACAGCGCCTTGTAGATCACTGGCGAAGAGCCAACTAGCATCCCCAGCAGCAGGCCGAACACCACCGCAATGGCGAACCCGGACACCGTCGTGAAGAGCGTCTGCAAGGCATGCTGCATGATGGGTCCACGATACTGCAACCAGGCCGCCCAGATATCGCTAGGTGCAGGAAACAGATAAGTAGGCACCGAAAAGGCGAAGCAGACCAGTTCCCAGAACAGTATCAGAGCCACCAGAAGAAGCCAGGGTGACGCTTTGATCAGCAGACGTTTGCGTTGAGCGCGGGTCATTTGGCCGGCTCCCGTATCCGTCCGATGTGGTCGCGCAGCTCGAAAACTAACTCGGCGAAGCGATCGGTATAGGTCACTGCGATGTCCCGAGGACGCGGCAGGTCGACCGGCTTACGCACCACTATGCGACCCGGCCCCTTGCTCATCACATAGACCGTGTCGGCAAGGAACACGGCCTCACGCAGGTCATGGGTAACCAGCACTACCGTAAAGGGTTCTTCCTGCCAGAGGTCGCGCACCATGCACCAGAGTTCCTCCCGGGTGAAAGCGTCCAGCGCACCGAAGGGTTCGTCAAGCATCAGCAGGCTGGGTTTATGAATGAGGGCGCGGCATATGGAGGCACGCTGTTGCATACCGCCTGATAGTTCCCAGGGAAACTTGTCTTCATTGCCCGCCAGCCCGACCCGCTGAAGCAATGCCCGGCCCATTTCTTCGAATTCAGCGCGGTCGCGCTTGAAGCGATAGCGGTACTTCTTGACGATTTCCATCGGTAGAAGAATGTTATCGAGGGTGGTACGCCATGGCAGAAGGTTGGAGGCTTGAAAGGCCATTCCGACCCCCTCCTGTGGCCCTACCACCTGCTTTCCGCCTAGATATACATAGCCATCACTGGGCGGTGCGAGCCCGGTAACCAGTTTCATCAATGTGGACTTGCCGCAACCGGAAGGGCCTACGACTGCTACGAACTCGTTCTGCTTCACACGCAGGTCGATGTTTTCGATGGCCAGAGGACCATCTTCGCCATAGCGCATGCTGACGTTTTCAAACTGAACCAGATTCATCTACTGCTCCGGGTATAAAAAAGGCTGAGCGAAGACGCCCAGCCCTTGAAAGAAAAAACGCTCAGTCGACGTTGCGCGCCTCGGCGGCGGGCAAAAAGCTATTGTCGAACAGGTTGGCCAACTCAGGTGAGGCGGTTAGCCCGTACGCCGACACCATGCCCTCGAAAGCTCGTGACAGACGTTCTTCGTCGACGCTCCCCAGCCCGTTGGCTCGGGTTTCCTCGGTGTCGACATAGGTATCGAATGCCAGCTTCAGGCGGCGCAGCTCCAGCGCCTCATCCACCAACGGATCCTGCTTCTTCACGAAGACAACAGCAGCTTCGGGATCGGCCAGCGTTTCCTGCACCGCACGGTTGAAAGCGCGGAGGAACCCTCGAACTGCCTCGGGGTTGGCCTTGAGGAAATCATCCCGGGCAATGATGGCGTTCCCGTAGAATTCGACGCCGTGATCGGGGTACTTCATCGCCACGATATCCTTCGGATCGACGCCCCGGGCCTCAAGATTGAGCAGGCTGGTGAAGTAAAAACCGGTAATCCCATCGAGCTGACCGCGAGCCAGCAGCGTCTCGCGTAGGGCCGGCTCGACCGACTGCCAACTCACAGAGTCCACCTCCAGCCCATTGGACTGAGCGAACGCCGGCCAGGCCTTTCGCCCACCGTCGAAAACGGGTGCGCCCAGCGTCTTGCCTTTCAGATCCGCCGGGGTATTGATCCCGGACTTGCTCAGCGCAAACACTGTCGCTGGCGTCGAGTTGTACAGCATGTAGATGGCGGTGACGGCGGTCCCAGGGTTGGTGGCCACGGTTTCGGTAAGCGCGCTGTAATCGGCTATACCCATGTCGTAGCTGTTCGATGCCAGTCGGGTCACCGCACCCGCGCTGCCGTTACCCGAGTCGATGGTGACGTTGAGGCCCTCTTCCTGAAAATAGCCCTTATCCCGGGCGAGCAAAAAGGGCGCCGAAGGCCCTTCGAAGCGCCAGTCCAGCGTAAAGCGAATGTCCGTCGCGGCCTGGCTGGCCAGGCTCAGCGTCAGCGCGCCGATACCAGCCCCGACCGCAGCACAGCGGGAAAGTCCTTTAAAAAATCCGGTTTTCACTGAGTGCTCCTCATACCTGTAACCTTTGCAAGTCGCATTGATGACCAGGAATACACAGCAATTGCCGTACCAGAACCAACGGGGCGATCAAAGAACCGATAAAAGCTGACTAAACTGTCCATTACATCCGGAAAAACCGTCCCCCAGAGGGCTGGCGAACCCAGACGCGCCCGATCAGTGCACAGGGGGCCCGCCCTTTGCACCGTCAGTGGGCGTTTTGACCTAACCAAAGCCCAAGTTGCATGCGCTCTTCCTCCGTCATTGCGGTGGCGTTGCCGAGGGGCATGTAGTGGCTGTCCACGGCGGACTGACGCACCTTTGCGGGGTGCTGAATCAGCTTGGCGAGATCGGGGTTTGGGGAGCAATGGAACCAAAAACCAACGTAAGCTCTGAATCCCACCGTAAAGGGGCTTTCCGATCTCCAGCTCACCCGCCAGGCATTACTCTCTGATCAGTGCCTCGATGATCGGGCAGATCGTTCCGCCGTCTCCCGCATCACATTGCTGCACCAGTTCGCCTAACAGTTGCTGCATGACGACCAAGTCGGCCATCTTCTGCTCGATCAACGCGAGCTTGCGTGCAGCCCGTGCTCGCGTTTCGGCACAGGCGCACGACTCATCCAGCGTCAGCAGTCCACCGACTTCCGAGAGCGTGAAACCCAGCGCCTGAGCCCGCTTGATGAAACGCAGTCGCTTCACCATGTCCACCGGATAGCGCCGATGGCCACCCAAGGGTTTGGCTGGTTCATCCAGCAGCCCGCGTCGCTGGTAGTAGCGGATCGTCTCGACGTTCACCCCGGCGGCGTCTGCCAGCTTGCCAATGGTCAGCTCTGTGGCCATCACTTTCTCCTTGATTCCGTACTTTGGTACGGAGTTTAGAATAGCACCTAGGCAATCAGGCTCAGGAGATGGGAATGGGGATGCAACTCACCGGGAAAGGCTCGCTGGTCGCGAGTTCGCTGACCGCCATCGGTGCGTCGGTGTGCTGTGTCGGGCCACTGGTGCTGTTGGCACTCGGTGTCGGCGGTACGTGGGTGGGCGCTCTGACCATGATGGAGCCACTACGCCCCCTCTTCATCGGGTTGACTCTACTGTTCCTGGGATTGGCATTCCGCAAGCTCTACCTGGTGCCACAGGTTTGTACGCCAGGTACACCCTGCGCCGATCCGCGCACGCTCGTGCGACAGCGACTCGTGTTCTGGATCGTCAGCGTGCTGCTGCTCGGCCTATTGGCCGTGCCGTGGCTCGCCCCGCTGTTCTACTGAAGGAGATTAACCATGCGCAAACTGCTGATCGCCGTGCTTTTCGCCTTGCCCTTCGTGGCGCTGGCGGCTCCCCCGAAAACCGTCACGCTCGACGTGCAGAACATGACGTGCGGACTCTGTCCGATCACGGTCAAGAAGTCGCTGGAGAAGGTGTCCGGCGTGAGTGACGTCCAGGTCAATTTCGACCAGAAGACGGCGACCGTCACCTACGATCCCGATAAGGCCCAGCCCGAGGCACTGACTGAGGCGACCGCGAACGCGGGATACCCCTCCACAGTGCAGAAGTGAGGTCACGATGAGCGCCATTGTCCTTGAGTCCGTGCTGACTTGCCCGCGCTGCGGCTTCGCCAAGCCGGAAACCATGCCCACGGACGCCTGCCAGTTCTATTACGAGTGCAGCAACTGCAAGGCGCTGCTGCGCCCCAACCCAGGGGATTGCTGCGTTTTCTGTTCGTTCGGCTCGGTGAAGTGCCCGCCGATCCAGCAGCAGCTTGGGTGTTGCTCATAGCGTTTAGGGGGATCACAGGTCGTCGTCTGGATTACGCAGTGGCCGCAGCTCGCCGCGCGCAACTTCTTCCGGTACCGCAAAGGAATACCGCCCGAGCATGTTGATGTGCTCGTAGATCAGCGGCGATAGCCGGGCCAAATCCTCTTCCAGCACTGGATAGCCGTGCTGCTTGAGCCGTTCCACGGCCGCCGTCATGTAGAGGGTGTTCCACAGCACGATGATGTTCACCACCAGGCCCAGAGCACCGAGCTGGTCTTCCTGGCCTTCGCGGTAGCGCTGGCGGAGCTCGCCGCGTTTGCCGTGGAACACGGCGCGGGCCAGGCTGTGCCGGCCTTCGCCTCGGTTCAACTGGGTCAGGGTGGCGCGGCGCTTGGACTCGTCGTCGATATAGGTCAACGTGTGCAGAGTCTTTTCGATCCGCCCGAATTCGGCCAGCGCCTGGGCCAGCCGGGTGGGTCTATCTCCCGTTTGCAGCGTGCGCATGATGCCAGTCGCCGGCACCCGGCCGAGTTTGAGCGAGCCGGCCAGGCGCAGCAGGTCGTCCCAGTGCTCGGCGATCAGGTCGAGTTTGACCGACTGGCGGGCCAGCCCGTTGAGCTTGCCGTAGTCCGCGTCCGGGCGCGTGCGCCAGAAGCGGGTACCGCCGACATCGGCCAGCCGCGGACTGAAGTGGTAGCCAAGTAGGCGGAAGAGCCCGAACACCACATCGCTGTAGGCCCCGGTGTCGGTCATGATTTGCGTCGGCTGCAACTCGGTCTGCTGTTCCAGCACGACCGCCAGCAACACCAGGCTGTCGCGCAGCGTGCCGGGCACGGTGATGGCGTTGAGGCCGGAGAATTGGTCGGAAATCAGGTTGTACCAGGTGACACCCCGGCCGGTGCCGAAATACTTCGGATTGGGGCCGGCATGCACGGTGCGCACCGGTACGACGAAGCGCATGCCATCGGCGGAGGCGACCTCGCCGCCACCCCAGACTTGGGCCAGTTCCAGTTGGCTTTGCGCTCCGACCAGGATGGCGTTAGCCGCTGACAGGGTGTCGTCGCGGATATAATTCTGGCTGACCCAGGACAGCCGGTCACGGCGCAGCGCCGGGTTGTCGGTGCGGATCAAGGGCTCCAGGCCGGTGTTGCAGGCCCCGCCCAACAGCACCGCGCAGAGGCTGGTGACCAGGTTGTCGGCGCGTGCATTGCGTTCGGAGACATGGGTGAAGGCCTCGGAAAAGCCAGTGCGGGCGGCGATTTCCAAGAGGATTTCCGGCAGATCGACACGCGGCATCAGGTCAGACACGGCCGCCCGCAGTTGCAGCAACGAGCAGGGCTCGTCCAGCTTGTCCAGCGCCCCGAGCGACAGTTCGGTCTTGCCCTCGGTGTTCTCGCTCAGTTGAATCGCCGGGTTGTCGGGCAGGCGCGCGGCTACTGCCAGCCAGGTTGCATCCAGCTCGACGGACAAGGCGTCCAGGGTGGTTTTGGCGTCGATGGTCAGGCCCAGTGACCGGCAGATGATCGGTCGCGCCGCCAGCCATTCGGCACCGTCGAGCAGGCCAAGACGCGGGTCGGCATAGCGCCAACTGGGCGAGACGAAGACATCGCGGCGGCGCAGGGCCGTGCGCAGCGCATCGAGCGTGCAGAACACATAGGCACCCATGTCGAGGGAGCCATCTTCGCGGGTGATGTGCTTCTGCCAAGCCTTGGCCACGATCTCCTGCGGCGCGTCATCCTCTGGCTTCCGGCGCGGCAGGTTCAGTTGCAGCCACTCCAGACTAGCCGCCACGCCCTTGCCGGCCGGGCTGAAGCCGAAGCGGATGTGCTTGAGCAGGTCGGGCAGGAAGCGGCGCACGCTGCGGTAGCGCGCTTCCAATGCAAGAAAATAGACGTCATCTACCGGGCGGATCAGCGCGTTGACCTCTTCCAGGGCCTTTTCCAGGGTGGTCCTCGGCAGGTCGTTGAACAGCCGGGCGCGCACGTTGTCATCGCTGATCGAGCTGTCCAGCACGACCTTGCACGCGGCGGCGAGCGTCGCGGCCGACCGATCCAGGTCTTTCAGGCTGCGCATGCGGGCTTTCTTGTCGGCCTTCTCCGCGTTGCTGAACAGGTCGCGCAGCAAGGCCTCCAGGACTTCCAGTGCGTCGTCGTGCGCAGTCGCCTCCAGGCAGAGTGCGAAGGCCACCAGTGTCGCCATCCGCCGCGACGCCGGCAGCCGATTAATCGCGGTGACCTTGGCCGTGTTGGCGAAGCGGGCCAGGGCGGCGATACGGCTGGGAGGGATGTGCGCCGCCGCCGGCAAGGTGATGCCGATGCCGCGCACGTCATCGAGCCGGCGCAGTGCCCGAATCAACGCGGGGCCACTGACCATGACCGGGCCGGAGCGCAATTGATCCAGCCGGGAGCTGCGGTTGCCTTCGGCCACCGTCAGCAAGTCTTGCAGTTGCAATCGCTGTTCCTCAGTCACGCTGCGGCCCAGCGTAAACCAGAGGCGTTCTTCGACCCGACTGCGCAACTGGGCGATAAAGCGCTCTAGTTGAGACACACCAGGCAGGAGGACTTTCTGTGTGAACAGCCACGAGGTGGCTCGCTCAAACAGCACTCCCGGCCGGTCGGTGCCCGTCCAGCAGAGGGCATACAGCCAGCGGCTCAAGCGAAAGCCGATGCCCGGATCGGTGAAATGACGATAGCCAAAGCGGTTCTGAATATCGGTGGCATGTATCCAGCGGCGATGATCGCTATAGCGCTGGAGGCAGTCGGGGTCTGGAATCGCCAGTTGTCGGCAAAGCACCTGCAGGACTTCCACCGGCACGGCGGCGGGCTTGTCCGGCAGAACGCCAACGAAGCGGACGGTGGTCAGCAGAACGGCATAACCCAGACGGTTATGGTTACCCCGCAGCACCTGGATGGCTTCACGGTCTTCATCGCTCAGGTGGAAGTAACGTTCCAGCTCTTCATGGCTGGGCGAATCAACATAGCGGCCAAAACCGTCGCGTTGCTCTTGAGTCAGAAAACCGACCGGCATTGATCACAGCACCTCGACGCAGAACACGGCGGGCGTGACGATCCGCGTGCGTTCGATGTGCCCGCGTTGCAGCAGGCCGGCGCGGCGATCACCGGTTACCAGGTAGTCCGCATCGCCCGCCAAGGCCATGGCCAGCAAAAACGAGTCATCCGGATCATCGGCTTCGACCTCGATGGTCAGGCGCTCCAGTACCACAGCCCGTTGCAGGTTATTGATCATGGCGCCCACCTTGGCGGGCTGTAGGATGGCCTGAAGCTTGGGATAGCGGCTGGCTCGACGAATTTCATCGAGTTGCATCCGCGAGGTCACCACCTCGAAACGCGCCGCCCGCCAGGCACGGTAGATCGCATCGGGCGCGCCATGTGGCGAGATCAGGGCGCTGAACAGGATGTTGGTATCCAACACGACCCGCATCAGCGCTTACGTGCCCAGTCGAGCGCTTCGTCAACCGCGTTGGTCAATTCTGCCTCACTCAGATGGGCGTTAGCGGCCTTGGCCTGCTCAGCGCTCAGCTCCAGGATGTGTGCCCGTACCGCTTCTTCGATGAAGCGCGACAGGTCGCCCTTACGGCCGCCGCCCTGGCTGGCCAGAAACATCCGAAGCGACTGGTCGGTGTCGGCCGAGACGGCGACATTCCAGCGAATGGTATTCATAGCGTTCTCCGCTAATAGGTGTTTGTGTGTTTATACGCCAATCACAAAGGGCGATGCAATGGTTCGACAAAACGAAGGTTTTGCCGAACTCTATCGAGGAATGGCTCGGTTCGTTAAGCTCCCCGCGCTACGGTTCAAATAACTGGTACGCTTAATCAAAGTTCAACTATTACTAACGTAGTCGAGTAAACAGTACTTTTGATGAAGATCGGTTATGCGCGAGTGAGCACTCGGGATCAGAAAGCCGACCTACAAGTCGATGCCCTGAAACAGGCCGGGTGCGAACGCATCTACCAAGACATCGCCAGCGGCGCGAAAAGCGCCCGGCCGGAGTTGGACAAACTGCTGGCCAACGTGCGGCCGGGTGATGCCGTGGTGATCTGGAAGCTGGATCGCCTTGGGCGTTCCCTCAAGCACCTGGTCGAGTTGGTCGGCGAGCTGGCAGAGCGCAAGGTCGGCTTACAGAGCCTGAATGACCCCATCGACACCACCCACGCCCAAGGCCGCCTGGTGTTCAACCTGTTCGCCTCGCTGGCGGAGTTCGAGCGCGAGCTGATCCGCGAGCGGACTCAGGCGGGTCTGTCGGCCGCACGGGCGCGTGGCCGGATCGGTGGCCGTCCCAAGGGCCTGCCAGCCAAGGCTGAGGCCACCGCCATGGCGGCCGAAACCCTCTACCGCGAAGGTCGCCTGAGCGTCAGCGCGATCGGCGAGAAGCTGCACATCTCCAAGAGCACGCTGTACAGCTACCTGCGCCACCGTGGTGTCGAGATCGGCGCGTACCAGAAGAGCGCCAGGTCACGCGACCAGCAGCCTTCGGCCGCGTCGCCGGCAGAGCCGCCCGCCGCCGAGCGGGTGGCCACCGTCACCCTGCGCCTCGCGGTGGTGAATAACAGCAAGTTCGTGCGCGGCCGGAAGCGGGCCACGGAGAACATTGAGCGCTACTGCCTGGAGCCCTATGGCATGAAGCGGCTGGATGCCGGCCACTATGAGTTGACCATTCCGTATCGGAGCGACGATGAGCTGGACAAGAGCGTGCATGACCTGCTGACCGAGATCAGCCAGGAGGCCGACATGCGCAACTGTTTTGTCGAGATGGGCGCCTGGGAAGAAGACACCGAAAAGCGTTGGTAGGGCTTACGTTGGTTTTTGGTTCCATTGCTCCCCAAACCCCA
>Ga0114910_1000402_pt1 | contig 22386 bp, 32 predicted proteins | sample MalvireepMed_908_FD_83500 | JGI IMG/M metagenome (GOLD analysis project Ga0114910, IMG submission 83500) | Marine viral communities from the Global Malaspina Expedition - Malaspina viral metaG DeepMed_908 | ecosystem: Environmental > Aquatic > Marine > Oceanic | place: Mediterranean Sea...
GCATGTAACGAGTGCGGCAGGTTGCAGCAGGTAAGTCTGCTGTAGAAAGGAACCATATGGAACAGAGAAAGGTAATTGCAGCGGGTAAGTACCCAAACCTCAACCAGAGTACGAAGGTACTGGTTGTGTGTGACGACTGCTTGAATGTAGCGTATGACCGTGGTGCAGGTAGACCACCCCTAGAAATTTATGTTGAAGCTGAGAGGCTTGAGATACTACAGGATAAAGGCTTCACCCATGAACGTCAGGAAGTGATTGATAAGCTATGGGATAAGATCGTCCTGCTCGAGGATAATCAAGGACAGGCGCAAGCAGAGGTCATGGCAGCAATGGGTGCAGACCTAGAAGATCATAGATGTATACGAACCGATAAGCCTGAGGCTAGGTGTAACTGCTCATGTAAAAGTCCTCAAGTACAGTTTGTATCTATAACCAAGTAAGGTAATAATTAATGGAAGGGAGAATTGATATGGGAAACAGGGCAGTAATCCAGATACAAGGACAGGAAACAGGTGTGTATCTACACTGGAATGGGGGATATGATACCGTTAAGCCCTTACTAGACGTGGCTAGGGAGTATGGCGTTCGGGGCGATGACTACGGGACTGCTAGGCTAGCGCAGATGCTAGGTAATTTCTTTTGCTCGGATGTAGCGTATGCCCATCTGCTCGAGGATGTTCCTCGACACCCAACGTTTAATCGACATCTGACGCTACAAACAAGGGCAGAGATGATGGCAGCAATGCTAGCGCAGATGCTAGGTAATTTCTTTGGTGGAATCCTCAATGTTGGAGTGGGAAGCATAGACCGACTAGACTGTAACAACGGGGACAATGGCACATATGTAGTAGACGCAAATTTTAATATTGTTGATCGTCTTTTCTACGAAGGGCCAGAGGCAAACTACCACGACTATGACGATATGCGAGATGCATTCAAGCAGGCTAATGATCGGTACTTTATTAAACAGGAGGGCAGCTAATGGGAAACGGTAGACAATTCCAGGTGAGCGTAAAGCTAGATGCCCAAGGATTGCGGGACAGATTAAATGTTATGACAGGGCGTATTGGCGTAGCTACCGGCATCGAATGTGATGAGGTAGAAGTTTCGTTTGTGTTCGTGGACGACTCTCACATCAAACCCGAAACTCATAAGCTCTCTATAGTTGATGACGCAGGACAGACGTACGTTCGTTCGAGCCTTATCAAAGACATTACAGTTGCGCAGATTACTACGTGGTTAGTGGATATCTCTGGCATCGTACACGTAAGTAACGGCATCGAAATTGAGGCCGACACCAGAGAGGAGGCGATTGAGAAGGCCACTGGGGATGAAGGCTACGAGCTTCTTACGACCACGTTAGAGGAAGAGGTGCGTGACTTGGAAGTCAGTGATATTACGGTTATAGATGTTCGATCTTACACAGATTAGGAGGATACAGATGGAGCCAGAGCAATGGCTAGTGGTCTGGACGGCATGTAAAGTGTGCGAGCCAGACTTCAAGATGGTGAATCATAAGCGCAATGGGTGCTTATACTATGCCGATACGGTAGACAGTTACGATGTGTTTGAGGTTTACGAAAAAGCCGTAACGTTCTACGAAAAACTAACAGCTCAAAGCAATTGTGTTATCGCAAGTATCTGCGACCCTATTAGGTCGACAGACTATGTAAACAATAGTCTGGTTAACTACCTGTTAGCAAGGAAGGGGGGTGATAGTAAATAGATTGATCGTTCGTAGGCTTGAAGCAAAGAGTGCAAGTATAGAAAGGAATCCAATGAAACAAGGCAAAGATATTAACGAGCTAGCTGCGCAGATAATTGAGGAAGCTGGCAAGAAGAAAGACTTTATCGTAAATACGGCAAGTCTAGAATACCATGTGTCTGCGGAAGGGCCGAAGTTAAAGTTCCCTACCGATGACGGGGACATGTGGACGGGCGTCTCCGCTAATGCGAACAAGCAGGTGGCAGCTAGGGTAGGTATCCCTGCCACGTACTTCAACAAGATGTTGACCGATAGCCCTGAAAGCATGGAGCTAGCTGCGACTAACGTGAACCACTGGTTTCAAAACAAGCCAGAGGATCGCATGATACGTACATTAGACGGAGATGCGAGAGCTGTACTGAGTAGTAAGTACCGCCGTATAGATAACTACGATGTGTGCGAAGCACTACTGCCTATAGTCCAGGACTCTCGTTACGGAGTAGTCTTCAAGAGCCAAGAAGTTACACCAGACAGGATGTACATCAAGATGACCACTGATAAGCTGCGAGGAGAGATCAAGCGAGGTGATGAGGTGTGCGGTGGCATCATGATCCAGAACTCCGAGGTTGGACTGGGTAGCCTGAAGCTAACTCCGTTCATCGAGCGTCTGGTATGTACAAACGGGATGATAACTACGCTTGGATTAGACGGGGAAAACCTTGGGTACAATCGCAGGCATATTGGCAGCAAGAACGAGGCGAATGACTACTACGCTACCCTACTGAGCGACCGCACAAGGACGTTACAAGATGCGGCAGTGTTAAGCGAGGTCAAGGATGTTGTTGCAGCCATACTGTCCGAAGGTACGTTCAATCTGGTGATGGATAAGCTGCGAGGAGCAACCCGCAGGATCCTGAATGGTGACCCCCAGAAGGCTGTCGAGCTTGTGCAAAATAAATTCAGTTTACCTGACGAGGCCAAGGGAGGAATCCTGTTTCATCTTACAGGCGGGCAAGACCTAAGCGTGTATGGTATGAGTCAGGCAATCACTCGGTACTCTCAGGATATAGAATCCTATGCAGAGGCGACCGAGTACGAGGAGCTTGGGTGGAAAGTCTTGGACATGAAGTCTTTTGCTTACCAACCTGCCTAATATAACAAAACGTTCGGAGGTAAATTATGGAAACGAGAAGTGGCAAATCTAAAATGTCTGACGAAGAAAGGAGTGAGACTTGGAGCCAAGTGTATCGGTGGATGGAGGATTTGCAGAAGATCTGCATGGCGCAACCGGTAGACTACCCCAAGCCGTGGACATTGCCTATGGGGATTAACGAGATCACTAAAGAAATTGAAAAGCTACTATTTGAATTAGATTACGATGAAGAAAGGGGATCATAATCATGGGAATGTGGAATCATTACGCAGTACAAATCCAAGTAGACGGGCCTTTCGCTGCGTCTATACCGCAGACAGAGGAGGAAGTACAGCAGATGCTGATACACCGTATGCCTGGACGTAAGCCCGAGGATGCGGAGTGGGATGTCGAGAACATAGCAGAGAAAGCTGCAAGCATTGCTGTCGCTCGGCAACAAGGGCTCGAAGAACCAGAGGAAGGATGGCTTCCTGGCTATGCAGGATTCCTGCGGGACAAGGAAGGTATCCACTACGAAGGGCGAGCAGTACGTGGGCACTTGAAGGATGCAGCCTATGGTATCAGGGAACTATCAGACATCAAGCTGAAGAACTTCAGGGCTAAGTTCGTACAGAAGGTATACATCCAGAGAAATCCTGGGGATGCGATCTTCCTATACAGGGATGGTAAACGTGTGCTAGAACCTGACGGGATACAGCAACGTTTCATCCAAGTCATGACCCGTCAGGGGCCAAGATCTACCATCAAGTATATCGACTACGTTAACGATCCAGAGTTGAACTTTGTAGTGCAGGTACTGGATGACGGTGTCATCACGAGAGAACACCTAGAGCTTGCCTTTGAATATGGAGGGATTCATGGCATGGGTGCGGAACGATCACAAGGATGGGGTAAGTACAGCTTGGTATCCTTGGAGCAGGTGAGCTAAATGGAGTTTCAGATAGAGTATAGAATAGTTTCAAGGTTCTTTACGACAGTAGAAGCAGAGACTAAGGCAGAAGCAGGAGAAAAATTTAGGGAAATTGATATGACAGATGAGGTTTCTAAGAACATTCTTGATGGGAGCCTGCATCAAAACGAGATTGAAATCGTTCATATAGCGAGAGAGGAGAAGAACTAGAATGACTACGGATTACAACAGGGAAAGATCAAAAGAGGCACAAGAGTTAATTAACTCTTACAACTATGATCTGAATCTAGAAGAGGCACAAGAGTTAATTGAGGAATCGTTAAATTTATATATCAATGGCCTTGAAGAAGAAGATAACTACTGGCGTGAAGAAGATCATTCAGAAGAATTTCAAAGAATACGAGTAGCATGGGCACTCATCAAGGTGAACGTGACAGTGTATTGCGTCATATGTTCAGGTGGTACTCTTGAGCCTTCAATTGTTAAACACTACCAATTATTACCGCCCCAACATATCGACCAACACAATCATAGGAATGAAAAACCGCTTATGTGTTCGGACTTCCCGATAGTGGTATGCGAATATTGCGCAGAAGATATTGCAGAAGATATCGAAGAAAGCGAGAGATGGCCGAGATGAACATAGAAGAGGCACAAGATAAACTTCAAGTAGCTTTAGAGGGCATGGTACAAGACCTATTCTCGGGAGATGATTACGCAGGAACACGTCAGCAACTAGACGAAGCATGGGCACTCATCAGGGAAGCTATCAGGCCAACCCCTGATAAGAGCATAGATCTTGGAGATTTATGTACGCACTGCGGGAGGGATACCGCATGGGGTTCAGACCTCTTTATCAATCGTATACCTAGCGATACAGATGCTACGCTGGAATTACAGGGTATTGATCCTGAGCTGTATCCAGGCGTGAGTAATCCGGAGGCTAAGATCGGGGTGAACGTGTCAGGATACATGTGTATTGAATGCCTGGCCCAGGACTGCGATGATTGCGGTGGCCTCATTCCTGGAGATGAAGACGTCTACTTAGATGGGATTGACAAGAGGCTCTGCGCTGCATGTGCAGAAACACTTCAGGCCTGCCAAATACTAGAAAGAGGAGGCCCATGAACGATCGGAAGGGGAATAAGAGAGCAATGCTATCCGCATTGCTCCTTGCACTTATTGCTTCTGCTGAAGATAGGAGGATACCTATGAAGGTACCAATGGAACGAGAAGACTTTGATCGCTGCGAAGAAGAATACCATCACGACTGCCTGACTGATGCGTGTTACGACGCTTACCGATATACATGTGGTGAGTGCGGTGAGTATCGTGACGACAGCCCCAGGGTAGAAGCAGGCATGAAGTGCTATAGCTGCGCTTACCTCTCATAGATCTGATGTCGAGAAATGAGATGTTCTGCATTGACGTGATGCCGAGGGGTGCTATGTCATGACGTGGGATGGCTTGATGTCGAGATATGTCATGACGTGGGATGGCTTGATGTCGAGATATGAAATGGAATGATACGATGCCGAGGTATGCAATGAGGTGCCTTGTGGTGATGTCGAGATGTGAAATGACCTGAACTGAGACGATGCCGAGATGTGCGATGACGTGCCCTGTTCTGATGCCGAGATATGTCGTGACCTGGCCTGCATTGATGCCGAGGAGTGGTGTGATTTGTGATGTGACGATGCCGAGAAATGGGTTGACCTGAAATGCTATGATGCCGAGAAGTGGTGTGGTGTGCGGTGCATTGCTCTGAGGTGATGCCGAGATGTGAGATGGCTTGTACTGCGACGATGCCGAGAAATTGAATGAACTGAAACGATGTCGAGATATGGTTTGACCCGAATTGATTTGATGTCGAGATCTGAAATGACCCGTCTTGTTGTGATGCCGAGAAATGAGTCCAAATGTACTGATCTGGTGCCGAGCTTTGGAGTGACGTGCAGTGGTACGCTAGTTGCAGCCCGTGCCATATAGGAACAGGCTGCAACAATTTGCACATTCTGTATGGGGGCTGTATCATATTGTAGAACTGTAAACTTATTCTGAAAGGAGGTAGCCATGACGACTGAAGTACCCAATGAACGCCCAGGACGTACACCTAGTGCGTACACTGACGAGGATCGGACTAGTGCGATAGAGAAATTGCACGATGAAACTCGTTTAGTCATGGAGATGAGGGACGCATCCATAGTATTAGACCTCTCGGTGACTACGGCATATGTACTAGCACGTAAAGGACAGATGCCTGGAGCTTTCAAGGTCGGCGAACATTGGAAAGTAAATCGCCCGATACTAAAAGACTTTCTGTATGCGGTAGACTAGTGTGTAGGGCCGGCCCTTACAACGCAAAGACCGACCCAAGGGCGAGGTGGACACAAGCCCAGTTGTAATTTAACAGATCATAAATAGGAAAGGAAGGAAAGTGAACGAATATACTATAACCGTGGAGAGTACCTCTACAAATAAGGCGGGACGTCCCATGATAGGGGCACATATCCCTGGGGTAACGAACAGGTATCCAATGAACCTAAACTTAACGGACGCTCAGGGGGAAGCACTGGACTACCCTAGGAAGACCGAGTACCAGATAGTCCTAGTGCCTGACGGACTAAGGACTGACAGAGAAACTCAACAGCCGAAGTCCGGACAGTACCCTTCTGACTACTACTACAACGTGGTATCGTTTGAGGGCATCGTAAATGAACCTGCTATGCAGCAGGCTAAGTCGAATGGGGCTCCTGTAAATGTTCCGGCCCCTCGTCCCGTAGTAGCTGCGTCAGCCCAGGCGGGTAGTAAGGATCCAAATGGGTGGTTGTTCAATACCAGTAATGCAGTCATGGCAGCCAGTAACCTAAAGCACAAGTCCATCGAGGAGTACAAGAGTGCCGTGCGTGAGATCGCTATCTTCCTCTACGAGTTGCAGGATGCTGGATACACCAAGACAAAGGGTATCGTAGATCCTAGCTACGTATCTGAGGAAGAGATTGATGCTCTGTTTGACGAGGAAGAGGAATACGGGTATCCAGAACCGGAGTCCATAGATTCCCGCAAGGATTTTGATGAGTATCTTGAGAAAGCAGGGCTTTCCATAAACGACGTGGTAAACTGGCTAGCCTCAGAAACAGATGACGAAGCTGTAACTCCAGAGGAATGGATACTCCAGGCTCCTGCGAAGAGAGACTTTATGAGTGCCCTTGTGCTATGTATAAAACAGGCAGGCCAAGCAGGACTTGAACCACCTACCGACTTTAGGGTAAAGTTATAGGATCCCCGTAATTTAAGGAGAGAAGCCCACATGAATAAACTTACCAAGATCAGTACATACCCTGTACTGAAAGACGATGACCACCTTCTCCAGATTACGGGCTCCCGTGGTGGCATAAGAGTTTACAAGAGACCCGGCAGCAAACAGCCGTTATGGTCAGTGACCACCATACTCCATAGTTCAGTAGCCAAGCCAGCCCTTGCTCCATGGTCAAACAAGCAAGGGCGCCTGGCGGTTGAAGAAACCCTGGCCCCCCATGTAGACAAGGTGTTAACCAGGGAAGTTCTGGATAGAGCGTTGGAGTATGCCCAGAAACGTCCGAGAGAAACCAGTACCGTGGCAGCCGATGTAGGATCTGTCATACACGACTTGGTTTCAGCATACATAATAACTGGTAAGGCACCCCATCCCGAGATGCTCCAGGCTAATCCTCTGGTACTCACAGCGTGGCAGTCTTTCCGAGAGTTTGAGAGAGACTACGAACCGATGTGGATTGCTTCCGAGTTTGCATGCTTCAGTCAGCACTGGGGATATGCCGGCTCGGTCGATGCCCTTGCCAAGATAGATGGAAAGTATGCAGTGATAGACTTTAAGACTGGCGCAGGCCTATACCCTGAGTACGCTATGCAGGCAGCAGCATACTCAAACGCACTGTCTACTCCCTTGATGATCCATGAACGGGCTGACCCCATGGAATGGGAACCGTGGGAAGAGATAGTGCCGTATGTAATAAGGCTGGGTAAGGAAAGCCAGGAGTACGAAGCCAGGGCAGTTACTCATCCGGACACTGCGCTCGAAGGTTTCCTGAGTGCCTTACGTATGTGGCAGACCCTTGGCATCTCATCGTTAAGTAAAACAGCGCAAAAGGAGATTAGAGAACACCTTGAATTACCAGAACAGTTACCAGTCTTATGGTAGTCCTAACTGGGATGACTCAGATACACGCTGGTTAATGCACCCAGCAGTGGAGTTCATGATGGCGAAGCGGAGAAACAAACCTCTCCGCTTTATTGTCAGGGATATGCCTGAAGAGCGTATCGTGGAGTTAATCGACTACCTAGAAGAAACAGAGCTTATGATCCCTATCGTACTGGCACACATGGGACTGCCTCAGCCTACGGAGAAATCCTTCTGGGCTGATGAAGTTCTACCAGTGCTAAGGGAAGCACTGATCCCCCCTGAAATACGCCCCGGGAAGGTAAACTACCGGGTGTCTTACAGGGATATCAAGGATCGCACCGATATAGTGGACTATGCGGGGAAGTTTACCGTCCTCAAGTCTACCGGGAATAAACTACGAGGGCCATGCCCTATACATAATGAACAGGAGCCCAGCTTTTACGTGTATCCAGAGACGCAGTCATTCTACTGCTTTGGATGCAAGGAAGGCGGAGACGTAATTTCACTGGCGAAAGCACTTGGGGAACAGCTAGATACATCCCCGGCACCTCGCCCATTTAGAGGATTTGAGATATGAAAGACCCGGACTATTCATTTGGATACCACCGATACGATTTCACCGAAGAGTATGGAGTTATCGTAACGTTTGAACGTTTCATAGAACAACGAGGCGAATGGCACGCATACCTTACCGTGGAAGCAGACCTTGCATACTACGGAGAGATGTCTAACCCGCATATCCTGTTCGCAAAGCACAACCTATCATCCGACCAGGCAAGAGCTCAGAAATGTAAGAGGCTTGAAGAACGTATTCCCTTAAATGGTGGGTGGGAAGCGATGCTTGAGACTGCATGTACACGTAGCTTGCAAGAGCGATGGGCGGGTGGCCCCATGGTAAAGATAGGGAAGCTGGAACAACGGACAGATAGCCCGTACATGCTGTACCCGCTAGTACGAGAGGAAGCATCAACCGTACTGTATGGACCTGGAGGTACCGGGAAGTCCTACCTCAGTTTATACATTGCTATGCTGATACAGTACAGCCAGAATACCGGCGATCTTATTACCAAGCAATCTAATGTTCTATACCTGGACTGGGAGTCCTCGGTCCAAGACCTTAACGCTCGACTATCTGCCCTATCAAAAGGCATAGGGATGGAATGCGAAATTAATTATCGTAACTGTTGGGTTCCCCTGGTCGATGACATTAATACCATTCAACAGATATGTATGGAGCATGACATTGGACTAATTATCGTGGATGCCAAGGCTGCCAGCATCGGTGGAGATATCAATGATGCACGACAGACCGTGGCAATGTTCAATGCCCTACGTTCCCTCGGCACAACTAACTTGATAATAGACCACGTGTCTAAGGAGAGTACGCAGGGGCCCATCGGTTCTGTATATAACGTGAACGCTGCTCGAGATGTTTGGGAAGTACGGTCAAGCCATGGAACAGATCCATCGGTACTCAAGCTAGGGCTGTACCATCGCAAGACCAATGCCGGCAAGTTACATAGTGGATTTGGAATAGAGTTTAGATTCCAGGATGATGCACAACAGAACATTGAAACTGTATGGGTGAAGTATGAAGAAAGCATACAGGAAGATTCCGAGTTACGCAGGGGGCTACCTATGCACGAGCAAATAGAGTCCGCCTTGAAGGGGAACTTTGATTACGTGAATAGCGAGCTTACCTATGCATCTATGACTGTTGATGAAATAGCAGAGGCCATAGGAGCCAAGGCATCCAGTGTTCAGTCCAGGCTATCTGATAGCCGATTCAGGGGGAAGCTATGGCAACGTAGTGGACCAGGCTCCTACGAATACATAGATCGGCCTGAAAGGTATTAGTATGACAATCAGGATAGAATGGAATTCCATGAAAGCAAGCGAACTATCCGGGAACAATCTACGAAGACACCATCCGATGATGCGGCACAGAAAGGAACAGCAGCTACTGAACGATACGATAGCAATGCTTAAAGATATGGAGCTGCCACCCTGGTCTCCTATGCAGCAGGTACGTATCAAGTTCATAGCCTACTACTGCGGTAAGCCTTTAGATCCCGACAACCTAATTGCGGGAATGAAGTACGCAGTAGACGGGGTTGTCGCAGCAGGAGTGATCCCGGACGATGGGCCCGCCCACTTACTGGGCTTTGATGTCGAGTATCACAAGATGCACCGAATGAAGGACAGGCGTTTAGCAATGGAAATTACAGAAGTTAAGTAGCTAGCTTGCCATGGCACTGCCTCCACGCTAAGTTGACAGGCATTCCGTTCTGTCTGTATACTTGTGGCATATTAAAAGGAGAGGTGGACACTATGCTAGACCAGAAAGACGGGCCTAATGGAAGTTTCTATGATGGGCATCAATTATTTATCCCAACCGATCAAGTCAAGCCGAACCCTGACAATCCAAGGGACCCCATAGAAATCGACTATAGGCATCCAGACTTTAGAGCCTTAGTAGAAGACATTAATTCAAACGGAGGACAGAATCATACTCCGATCCAGGTTTATATTCACCCCAAGGATGGAATGTTTCATATAGTAGCTGGGCATAGACGATTAGAGGCTGTTAAGAAAGCCTCCCAAAATCGGATGATTGAATGGGAGCAATCCAAGGTAGAACCAAAGCCGGAGGAAGTTAAGTTCATTTACGCCACTCTTGTGAAGGCCCCTGCTACTCCATTTGAGAAGGGGCGCATGATGTTTTCAGCAGAAGAAACTTCCAAGCGATGGGGAGACGTCCGCAAGTTTCGGTTCTTTAGAGACATGGTAAACGGACTCCCCGAAACAATTCAGAAAAATCCTAGCAGTTTGCGAAAGAAAATGTACGAGGCTACCAGGCTTTCTACGTCCACGGTAAATACCTTTTGCGACTTCTATGAGATTCCTCCAATAGGCAATGCAATGGGGGAATTACGAAGCAGCGGGGAGGATACGTTACCACGGGTAGGGAGGGTAAAAGTATTAAGGTCCCTTGTTAGAATTTACCGGTCCCTGGTAAGTAATAACCCATCATTAGTCCGACAATATGTAGAAAGTGTTAGGCCTGGGAAGTCTAAAGAATTGTCCCGACCCCAACTCCATCACATTTTCGCACAGGGAGTAGTAGCTAAAGCCTTTCATTATCACCACCTCCGCAATGTCAAAAAGACACTTATGATTAGCCCTGGAGTAGCCCTTGAAAGAACGACTAAGGAGTTAAATAGTGGTATTCCAGACTATGAGGTCTTAACCTGGCTTACCGATCCGAACCGGATACTAAAACAAAACGAGGTAGAGCACCTTGTCCGTCAAACACAAACTACAGGATCAATAGCAGCACGAGTAGAGGCACTGGATTTACCTTACTGGAAAATTCAATCCCCAAGTAAACTGATAAGGGGTGAACAAGCAGAGAATCTCAGGTTAGCTGAAAAAGAGTACGAGCTATTAGAAAAAATGATTAGGGCACGTGCCACGCAATTAGATAAGGGAGCTAATCTGCTAGAAGCTACATAACTAGAAGGCGTTAGAATCGAGAGGGGAGTGTCTAGGTACCCCCTCTCAATTTTAATCGCTCTACGTGGACGCTATTTCGCCTTAACCGGCGGATGTTCCACTAACTTGGGGGTTTTCGGAGGAGGGTTTACCTTCTCGTACTCCTTGACGATAGCCCACATGTGCTTCAACACCTTGGAGCGTTCTGCTTTATCGAGCTTGCCGTCCTTGGTAGCTTTTTCCACGAAGACCAGGAAGTCTACCACACGAGGGAGCATCCCCTTATACTTCAGTGCATACCTTAATGCCTCTAACATATAGTCCACCTCTTTCTATTGAATCGTTGCCGGCTCGGATATACTTACTTCAACATTATCAGAAACGGTCCAGTTCTGTCCCGTGACTGTATTAGCTATGGAGAATTCCTTGGTTGCAAAGCCGTTACCCTCCCCTATCTCATTCTTGAGGATAGTCAACGTACCAATGTCAAGCTGAGAAAAGGAACAGGAACCGCCCTTGGTGTATAGATTAGATAGAACTAACTTGTCGATTTTCCCGTTGGTATCAGGAGAATCTATGTGTATTCTATCGTAGGTTCCACCACTGGTGACCATCGCTTCAGCCTGATGATGCCCGCCCCCTATGGCCCTCATTCTACCGTATCCGGGTGTAGTATTTATTGACTGGCCGTCCGATGCATTGCCTATCACGTTAACCGTATGTGCGGTAATGCTAGAGAAGTCCATAGATTTACACCGAGACTTCTCTATGACTAGCTCTCCAATCTCGAGCTTCCTATTGTTCAGGCCACCTACCATTACGGTAGAGGTCTGGTTGTGTGGAAGAGCAGACCCTGCATATATAGTACCCACGCTGACGTTCTCAATCCTGATCTCTCGTACTGGAGTAGTTCCCAGTACGATACGTAAAGTATTGTCTCCCTCAGTGTACTGAATAGGGATATCTGCCGGTGCCGAGTAGGTTCCACTGTCTCCACGGCTAAAGCTGCGATCAGCAAAGACCGTTTCGTTTGCCACGACAGACCCGCCTACAGTCGTAGAGGCTATAAGTAAGCCACCTGCAATCCTTGGACTCAAACCAAAGTATCGTAGTAGATTGTAGGGAGCCATAAGTATACTGAACGTGGTCTTCCACTTGGCCGATTCACTCTGTAAGTATTCAACCTTTTCTAATAGCCAGTTGCGCCACCGAATCACTGCCTTGTAGGAGGCTACTATCCCCTGCACTATCGCTCCAGGCGTAGCTACTATCGCTGACTGCAAGGCGTAAACGAATAGGCCTATACCCATCAGTAGAACTACAGCAGACCCTGCCATAGAATAGTACCCGGAGTCCTCGAATAATCTAACGTAGTACAGGTAGTTTGGATGACCCAGGTCTACCCAGATAGGGAAGTTAAATGGAGATACCCTGATCTCTATATGCCGAATGATCCTGATAGCATCAAAGAACGTGATCCATATGCCAACTGATCCTATCGCAGTAAACAGCACTGCCCCGAGGTACACCAGTATAGTTCTAAGTATTTTCATAACGGCCTCCTATGCTTCAAGGGCCTCTACTCTAGCAATCAATGATTGAAGTACCTTCATAGCTATCACATTTAGAACCGAATACTTGAATGTCTTGGCAGTTGTTCCATCCATTGAACCATCTTGTACCAGTGACGGGAATACGTCGTCAACCTCTTGAGCTATTACTCCCAGCCTGTAAGGGGCATTAGAATCTGCCGCAACGTCTGTCTTCATTCGGAACTTCCTGAAGCGGACGTTCTTAAAGTCGTTGGTATAATCTCGGGCGTCAGTTATGTCCTGCTTGAGGGCCACGTCAGATGTAGCACCATAGCTGTTGTCATGATTAACTACGTCCCCGTCTCCGTACACGATGAACCTGACAGCCGTAGAATCCTGAAAGTTAATAGCCTCGTTTGAGTGACTGTCGGGAGCAGAAGCAGACCAGTCTAGCTTGATACCACCGGCTCCACTACCAGAGGTTGACTGCGTCACAACCACCGTCCATCCACCATCTCCATCATTTAACGTGAGTGGGTATCCAGGGTTGGTGTTTCCTATCCCCACGTTAGCCGTGGCATTTAGAACAATATCTCCCCCACTGGTTAACGTTAGGTCTGTATCATCGCCTTCAATCTTCTCTCCCGTCCCGAATACCACACCTACATTCGTAGGGATATGTACATCACTCGTGGCCGTAAGGTTGATCTTAGCTCCTGAAGTAATTGTTAAGTCTGTATCGTCCCCCTCGATCTTCTCCCCTGTGCCAAAGACGACACCTACGTTTGCGGGTACATGTACGTCACTGGTAGCCGTAAGATTTATCTTGGCTCCCGATGCGATGGTAAGATCCGTACCATCTGAAAGAAGATATTCTCCTCCACCTGCATCGTAGAGATGAAGACGTGAAGATCCAGCTAGAATTAAATCGTCAGTAGACATGTCCCACTGCATGTAATTCCCGGAAGTTTCTCCGAAGAACTTAAGATCTACTCCGTGGTCATCAGCTCCCCCTACAAGGGTTCCTTCAGTTGCCAAGTCTGCATCCCACTGTATCCCTACGTGAGCCGCCGTCCCTGCTGTATACAAGAAGGCATCTACTCCACTACCTGCCGATGCCCCAACCTTGAGAGCGCCATCAAAGAGTAGGTTAGCTTCAGCATCTAGCTCTGTAGTAGTGGACCCAACAGTTACTAGCTCATTTGCGGTAGCCGAATTTAAGGCAGTAACTGCGGCAGTTGGATTCGACTCCCACGCTGGTGCAGCCCCTGCGCCACCTGACGTAAGCACCTGCCCATCCGTACCGTAGTTAGCTCCGCCAACCCCAAGCTCACCCTGAGAAGTAATGCGGAACTTTTCGGTAGCCGCTTCCGAATGCCCTGTATAGAAGATCAGGTCAGTAGCATTTACCGATGCGCTGAAAGTCCCCTGGGCTATTGCCTGTATAGAAGCTGCAACAGTAATTGCATCAGTACCGCCAGCTTCATGAGGGGCTTGGAAATCTATCTTGCCCAGTACGTCGTTTGCATTGATATCTGTAAGGGATGTAGCCAGTAGTAACTTACCGGTACTGGTAGTTGCATCGGCTGAAGCTCCCATAATTCGTAGCGTATCCGCTGACTCATCCCATTCCATGTATGCCCCAGCAGAAGCTCCAAAGAACTTAACATCTAATCCCGTGTCATCTTCCCCTACGGTGACCGTCCCACTAAACTGGGCATTACCTGATACATCAAGGGTCCCGTTAAGATCTACCGCTGTAGCCGTAAGATCTATCTCGTCAGTGGCACCTATCGAAAGTACCGTAGCAGAAGAACCCTGTACAAACTGACTGGCATCATTGAACATCAACTTGTTGGTACTGTTTAGTGTAATTCCCGAGCCGTCAGTATGTGTGATCGTAGTGTCCTGGTCAGCTCCGAAGTAGATTACCGAGCTGTCAGCAAGGTAGAGGTCACTCCACTCAAGGGCAGTTGTACCTATGGTTGCCCCATCTGCTGCGTCCGGCACCAGTGCGGTGGCTACCGATAGGTTACCGAGTACAGCTACTGTAGAGCTAGTGACCGTAGCGTTCGGGGTGATAGTCATATGATCTGCGAATGTCCCCTGACTGGCTATGTCGTTACCGAATGCCAACACTCCATCGGTTCCTGCATCTATAAGCCACTGATCGGATGCGTCATCCCCCTCGTCTGCATATAGGTATAAGCCTGCTAGTGCCCCTTCATTTCCTCGGATACTCAGTTTCTCTACGTCGATCTCAGCCAGGTGGATCTTGTCATCAAACTTAAACCGCCTCTTGGAAGTTCCTCGTACAATCTCAACATCAAACTCTCCAGGAGTAGCATGAGAATAACTCCAGTATCCGGACGAGTTAGACGTTACCGAAGATGCTTCCCGTGCTGTCGTGGTCGTATTCTTATCGTATATATGAACAGTGGCTCCATTAACAGCCGTTCCTGTATCATCGTAAACAAAGCCTGCAAAATTAATAGTTGGTGCTGCCATCTACCTGCCTCCTAGACGAGATGTATCCCTGTACTGTAGTGCATTTCGTGTTACCCCTAAAGGGTCTTGCTCCAGGTCATCCTCGTCCACAAAAATCAACGTAATACCCTGACCTGCCATAGCCTCCCTTGTCATTATGTCTCTCGCCTTAGTATCTGCTCCCATTTCATAGTGATAATACACCCCCTGGACGTTAACTGCTAGGTTCGGAGGATTTGTAAATACGAAGTCCAGGATAGATCCTCCCTTATCTAGCCTTCCACCCATGCGCTCTGACTGGTAAGTGAAGTCATCCCCGTCACGGTAACCAAGCTGCCGTAACGCAGCCCAAAAAGCCCATTCAGGCTTGGACCCTTCCCAGTTGGCAGGAGGTTCTGGGAGTCCTCGCTGAGTAGTCATTGAATTACCCTTCCAGTATTACCGCCCAACATACTTTATCCCCATTCGTCGCAACATCAACATAGAAACTGGAAAAAGCGATTGTTCCTCCCGCATCCTTAAACGAAATCTCAATCTCGTTACCCGCTGATAGCTCGTACCCGTTAGTAGCAGTGACATCAGAAACACCCAGGTACGCAATACCCGAGTTGGCTGCAAGAGCCTTGGCTTTAATCCAAAGTACCCGATTAGTGGTGTTAGATATCTGCTGTTCAGAACCAGCAGTAGAAACCGTAGTCGTACCTGCGTCAAATATCATGGCTCCACCAATGAAATGCGTGACGTTCCTCGCTCGTCATAACCGGTCCCTTCAAGGCCGGTAGCTGCCACAACGTCAACGTAGTAATTGCGATCAGAGGAGTCATCGTCCCTGTACGTAAATTCTACAAGGGTGTTGGACTCGATAGAGGCCAATAGATTAGCCCGTAGTTGCTTAGGGGTATTCCCCTTGTATTCCCTGTTTAGGTCTACCTCCACTGTATGTCCCCACTTAGCTTCCAGCTTCTTGCGGAACTCAATAGTAGCCGATATAACATCAGGGGTTTTCTCTATAATTGCGTCTGTACTACCGGATTCTCGTTCCAGGGTAAACTTCAGTTTAATACTCCGGAACGTAACGCCAATAGGATTACTAGTAGAGGGGAGTACAAATGTAGTGACCCCATTGTCCGTAATGCTAGTTAGAGAATACTCGGTGTCCTCGTAATCTTTGTAATAGCTAACTCCAACCGTCTCAGTTGAAGAGCATCCTGAAGTTTCTACCTTAATTTTTAATGCCGTTTTATCTACCTCTGTCTGTTGTGCATCAAACCAGGGAGTTTCATGGACACCAGTGAGAGCGTACTCATAGTTAGTTAACTGGGACGGGTTAACAATGTCAAAAGGAACCATCTGGTGGTATACGTTCTTATTAAACCCCCACCATAATCGGTAATCTCCCTGCCCCGCATTGGTGACCATCATATGCTCGATAGCTTTACCCTGGTCGGGCGCTAACCACTTAGCTTCCCACCCAGTATCATTCCAGGCAAGGATGGAAGAGAACCCCGAGTCAGCATTCATCACCAGGGAACCATGACCGCCTTTTTGCCCGGACCACTGGTATGCTATGTCCGTGCTTGCAACTGACTCAGGTGCAGTAGTCGCATCTACGGCAGCAAGTAATTCCGTATGAGTTCCTGCTAGCTTCTTAATGGTGCCCCGATTATCCGAAGGCACTCCGTCATCCCTGTCTGGGCCCATGACCGTAATCACGGCATGAATGTTTCCGTTAATATACTTGTAAATTCCCAGCCCACTAGGGCTGTAGATACTATCCCTCCACCTCACCGACCCAGACCCGTTATACTGGTGGAACGGTAGGTGAAACTGGGTCTCCACAAATCTCTGGTTAAACGCATCGTGAGCATATAGGCCTACCTGCGTAGATGCGTAGAGTATCTGCTCTCCGGAGGAATCACGTCCCACAAAAAGGTCTGTCACATACCCGGCAGGGACGGGAAGAACCGCATCATTAACCGGGGTTCCATTGATAGTCAAGTTGTACCAGAGCTGACCATCATTATCTATTCCCCATAACCGGTCATCCCAGTATGCTACAAATCTAGCAGCCTTGGATACCTCCGTTACTGTTGTTGCATCGGTTATGTAAGCATATTTACTGCCACTGTCATTGTACTCGGCAACCACAATATAATCCGTACCTCCCATCCTAATGGTAATTGAGTCAGTCGGAGTATAGTCGAAAGAGTAATTCCCTCCAGTGGTTACCCTGGTCCAGTCATTGGAGGCCTTGATGTAGTAATACAAAGCCAGGTCCCAGCTTGCGTAAACGTTATTTGATAGCTCTGCAAGCATTGTAATATCACCATCAATAACCGTAGATCCTCCCGTGATTTCTGCGGTAGTTTGATTGGCAAGCGCAGGCAGTACCAGGTGATGTCGATACCTAAGCTGACACGTTGACCACCATGCTCTATCAGCATCTGCCGCACCCTGCATACGCTCTACCCCTAATCCCCCACGCCAGTCAGACCAGGAAATTACGGAAGATCGTATCTGGGAATCCTTGGTAGTATCCCCAATTACAACCTTGGCAGGATATATAGAGGCTAGCTGGCTCTGTACCTGCCGGGTTAGCCTATAGTATGTTCCGCCTAGATATATTTCGTTGGAGCTAGAAACCTTGCTTGCCATTAATTTACAGTCCTAACGTTAGTTAACATGGGGAAAGTCTGTCGAATGCGTTCGGCTCTCCCGATAAATTGATTAACCTGTTGGCGATACCCCATAGGATCCGTGTCCCGTCCTCCGGAACTTGATGAATACGCCATTCCGGTAGCTGCATTAACAACGTAACTGTCATCAATAACGTTGGCAGTGCTGTCTGCTGTAAGTAATGCTGGCTTATTACCGCCTACAATCTTCAAGAGGTCATACGGCGCAAGCCCGTCAAAGTAGGGGCTGAACACTAGATCCGCAGCTTCTTTGTCTATTCGCCAGATGTTTCGAGGAACCTGGATCCACTCAGCCGTATCGCTACGAACCACTGATAGATCATCGAGCCAGATTGTACAAGCACCTAAGTCAACATCATATTCTAATCCTACAGACACGATGGCAGTATCTAACTCTGGATTAGTTAACTTTATTCTAAAAAATGTCCATGTATCATCTACCAAGGCTGGTATATTAAGACTCTCAAGATCATTCCCATCTGCTGTAACAGTCCCATTATCGAGATGTATCTTCAAATCAGCAGGAGTTGTAGTAGTCTCGTTTGTTCTAGTTATCTTAATCCAACCCTCCAGGTAATCATATTTAGAAATATCCTTGGAAGTTATACTGTCTGTAATTATGTTTCCTGCGCTAGCACTCGCAGATAAAACAAACTTGTTAGCCCCAGTCCCTTGCTTCTTATCCTCAGTGTCTACGGTTGGGAACATTAGAACACTATCTGCATCCGAATGAGTCGCAGCCGTAGTCCCTCCAGCTCCCCTGGAAACAGTTAAGGTGTTAGAACTAATACTACTAATCGTCATCTTTTCAGAGCCTACCATTATTTGCTGGTTAGCCCTTAAAGTTGAGGCACTTGTAACAGGTACTGATGTAGCAGCCGCATCTGTTATAGCCCCGTTTAAGGTTGTTACGACTAACGTAGAGTGCTCATCAAATGCCGCATTGCAGGAATGCAACCGTGTAGAATCTACCCGGTCACGATAATAAATATTCTGGATCATAGAGATACCAGAAGGAATATCAAATCGTAATGTGTGCCCGTCACTATGCAGGCTAACGTTCTCTATCGGGTCATAAGCATGACCGGTCACATCCATGATAGCCTGGTTAATGAAGTCGTGGATCCTGTCAGGTGGGAAGTCTGGGTTCCATAGCTCGTAGGTATCATCGGCAGCAGTAGCCGTGCCGATATTAACCCCGGCACCTGACTGAAATGTAATAGTCGTAGTAGAGGCGACATAGTCAGTAACCCTGGCTATATCACCGTCATTATCCCCAGAAGTAAATACTACCCATTTACCAATATGGTCATCGTTCCCGCCAATTACTGCGGTTAAAGATTTATCTATAAGAGTTCCGACATCATTGTCTGTCCTGGTGCCGGTTCCAGTAGCAGAGCCCATGTACAGGGCTCCAAGATTGTATCCAATAGATTGACGTATCTGCTTACGTGTTCGACCCTGTATGACTGCCATGACCTACCTCTTTAGTAGCGTTTTTTCTTATTGGTCATCTTCTTCCCAGTTTTCTTAGCATGCGCAGCAGCCTTTTTACGGCCTGCCTTTGAATACGAGAAATGCCGTTTCCCAACTTTAGGCATATCACCCTCCTACCACTTTACTTTGTCTGCCCAATATGCAGCAGACATTTTACCTTTTGCTATATTCTTTCCGTGCCGAGCCTTGAAGGATTTCCTTCTGGCTTTCTGGGCGGCAGACTTAGGACTCTTGCCGGCACCACTAACCCCTGCCTGACCGAAACGAATCGTCTTTATCCGGTCACCCTCTTTTGCCACAACAACGTGTGACTTCTTGGGATGTCCAGGAGTTCGCTTAGGCTTGTTAAAGCCACTGACTCCTGCACGTTTCAGTCTAGGGTCTCTAGTTGCCATTTAGCTCCGTCTGATCTGCTGCGATCTTTAGTGATTCTATCTCCTCAGCCTGAGTAGTCACAGTGCGTATCAATGCAGCTACCTGTAGCTCCATGTTCGCTATCTGTTGAATCTTCTGCTGAAGGATACTTTGCATGTCTACCTGTGTTATTTCAATATCTGCCATTTACCTCACCGTAGTCCACTATAGTAAAGTTTATTATTAGAACTTTCCTTACGGCGACCCGCATAAATCCGGATCTCGTCTAGTATCCTGCCAATCTCTTTTCGTTGAGCTGGTGTGGGAGCCGGCTTATTGTGCTTTCTTCTAACATCAACAAGCCAGCTCTCCATTGCGTTGCCTACCATCTCCTCGATATGGGCCTTGGAAGTTGTCTCATCCACTAATACTCGAAACTCGTGCGTTCTATTGGTGACAGGGTCATGCACCTTGAACAGGTACTCGAATATCCCGCCACCAGTTTCCGCATTGCGACCTACAGGGGCAGTAAGCGTATGCTCTACCCCTGGAGGAAGCCACAGTTCTGACTCTTGTGGATTAGCTACCATCAGTATCTAATAGTTAGGATACATGCTTGCTTGTCAGTATCTACTGAAGGGATTCCAATTGCTGTTCCTATAGATTGGAGGTCGTCTTCACCAGATAGGTCATATAGCTCTGCACGTCCAGACTCGCCTGAAGCCTGAGAAATCTGAAGACCGTCACCTACGATTCCAACAACAGCCCCGATAGCTACGCTGCCTATACCGGCAGTCTGTATCCAACCATAGTAACTAGCTGTCATAGGAATAGTAGTTACACCTAATGCACCAGTTTCCATAGTACCGTCACCATCCATGAGCTTTATAGCCGAATAAGGATTCACGAATATCCCGAATAGGGAACTCGTGGTAGTAGCGGTACGCAGTCCGTCAGGCTCATCAATAGTTATGATAACTGTATTGTCATCAGACGCATCGTGAGCAGGATGAGACTTAATACGATATACCTCGCCTTCACCAGGCCCATCATTGAATATCATATAGCCATCTGCATACTGGTCTTTTGTAAGGTCCGTAGTGGGGACCTCAACGCTTACGGCTGTTGTGCCAACAGCGTTAGCATTAGCTGGAACATCCATATCGTGAGCCGCTATCGCAAATGCGGCGGCGGCATCTACTATCATACCTGCGGTAGTAATAGCAGCAGAGCCGTTTCTGGCATAGTAAAATACTCTACCATCTGGGGTACTACCCCTTGTACCTAGCTTCTGTCGTTGGTCAGAAGTTTCTACTTTTTCCATCCCATAGGATAAATTAACTGATAAAGGGAATGCCATTTCAAACCTCCTTCAAGGTTATTATTTGAGCAGGTTCTAAGTCCTGCGATTAACCGTTATTATTACCCTGCCCTTGCCACGGTCAATCGTTACAACAAGGGCAGGGACTTACTACTTATGTTTTCGATACCGATGCGTTCGTAACGTGGGCTTCTTTCCCCTCCAGTCACATCCGTCAACTTCACAGGCGACCAAGCCGTCTGAAACTTCAACGGGGATAACCTCAGGGGTCGATTGGGTTCGCCCGGAACACCATCTACAAGTACAGGCATCGCTAGGCGGGTAGGGAAGCATCCCTATCTTAGACTTCCGTATTACATAATCAGGATTACCCGGTACGTTAGGTACTTCAGTCCCCACAGGAAACGCTATGTCACCATTCACTGTCATACCCGGGGCATGACGATACAAGGTCGTCTTTGGCTGCCACTCATCCAGGTATTCCATTGAATATCCACTAGATGCCAGTTCCTGGCGCATCTCACGCCTGTCCTTATATTGCACCATTATCTAATCCTTTACGCTATCGTTGAAGGAGCGGACGCATCATATGTCATAGCTGCCCCACGGCTATCGTCTAATTCAAAGACCCCGTAATCCGCTGTCAAAACTACCTCTGTAGCCCTTAACGATGCGTCTCGTTGTCGTTCTGTTCGGGTGTCTACCGACTTGAGAACCGCAAGAGCACTCTTGTCAGCTATGACGCCGATTGCATCATCAGCACTATCGACCGAAAGGTTGCCGTCTTCAAAGATAGGTACGCCGTTAAGCGGCCTGAGACCTGAGAAGAAGTTACCCAGTAGTTCGTCAGACCACCCAGCAGGTACTGGATACGTGCTAGAGGCTGTTACTGCGGTATTAGCAATTTGGAATACAGCGTTAGGGTGCTGAAGTATGTACACTTGGGACCCAAACTTATTAGCTTTTGCGTATGCAATAGCTCCTGCTACGTTAGCAAGGCTAAAGGATTTCGTAGCTGCCCCAAGTGTAGTCCCACCATTAAGGCCTGAGTAGAGA
>Ga0114910_1000414_pt1 | contig 21753 bp, 16 predicted proteins | sample MalvireepMed_908_FD_83500 | JGI IMG/M metagenome (GOLD analysis project Ga0114910, IMG submission 83500) | Marine viral communities from the Global Malaspina Expedition - Malaspina viral metaG DeepMed_908 | ecosystem: Environmental > Aquatic > Marine > Oceanic | place: Mediterranean Sea...
CTGCAAAGGTGGACGCATATGTACAATTGGCACAGGCCGCATGGCGGCATAAAAGACAAAACGCCGATCAGTCGCCTCAACCTGGCCCCGGACAACCTATTGAGGCTCCACATCTAGAGGCGCTGAAACGACCGCCTTGAACTGGAGCCAAGCGCCCGGATCATGGGGTTCTGTTCTTGTTTCAGTGCGGGCCAATTTTTTTTCTGTTTTCCGCGTGAGGTACGCTCCCGTAAATACTTCAATGCATGCGGGCGGTTGCGGGGGACGGCGGCACACTGATTTCCCCACGTTCGCAGGAAAATAGTCCCACGTTCGCAGAGCCAGGGTTGCAGTGGCTGATTCTGTTCCGGTATTGTTCGGTCAGTTAAGCGTTTGAAGTCCCTCGAAAACTGACCCGCCTCGTGGCGCTGACATGGAGTATGCAGATGCATCCGCCAAGCGATGACGCATGCCTTGAACAGACCTGCGCGATCGAAGACCTCGCGCCCTATGCCAACAATGCCAGAACCCATTCGAAGAAGCAGGTAAGGCAGATCGCCGACAGCATCAGGCGGTTTGGCTTCTGCAATCCCGTTCTGATCGCCGACGACAACACGATCATCGCCGGTCACGGTCGGGTGGAGGCTGCAAAGCTGATCGGGATGACGGAAGTCCCGGTCCGACGATTGTCGCATCTGTCGAAGGACGAGGTGCGGGCTTACATCCTCGCAGACAACAAGCTCGCGGAGAATGCGGGCTGGGATCGGGAACTGCTCGCAATCGAGATCCAGGGCCTGATTGATCTTGACTTCGACATCGAGGGTCTGGGCTTCTCGACGGTTGAGATAGATCTCACCATCGGTGACAAACAGCCGGCCGGTTCTGAAGCGGATAGTGCTCTGGATCGGATTGAGCCCGTCGGGCAGGGGCCTGCGGTGACGCGGGCAGGGGATCTATGGCTCTTGGGCCCGCATCGGCTTTTGTGTGGAGATGCCCGGTCGAAGTCAGATGTTGCGCGCCTGTGTGACGGAAGGTCGGCCACGCTTCTGTTCACAGATCCGCCCTACAATGTGCCAATCGACGGCCATGTCACTGGCCTGGGCCGGATCAAGCACCGCGAGTTCGCGCTGGCTTCCGGTGAGATGGATGAAACTGCGTTTACGGCGTTCCTGAGGGACAGCCTCGAGGCTGCGGCGTCTCAGCTCATGGATGGAGCGATCGCCTATGTCTGCATGGACTGGCGCCACATGCGCGAGGTGCTGGCAGCCGGCCATGCCGTCTTCTCAGACCTCAAAAACATGTGCGTCTGGAACAAGACCAATGGCGGCATGGGCTCTTTCTATCGTTCCAAGCATGAGTTGGTCTTTGTCTTCAAGAAGGGCACGGCCCCGCACATCAACACCTTCGGGCTCGGTGACACCGGTCGGTATCGGACCAATGTCTGGGACTATCCGGGGATCAGCTCGCTCGGAGCAAGCCGTGATGAAGAACTCGCCATGCATCCAACAGTCAAACCGGTGGCGCTGATTGCGGACGCTATCAAGGATTGCTCCCGGCGAGGGGATATTATCCTCGATGTCTTTGGAGGATCCGGCTCCACTCTGATTGCCGCAGACCAGTGCGGCCGTGTCGCCCGATTGATCGAGATCGATCCGCTCTACTGCGACACCATCATCAGACGGTTTGAGCGACTGACTGGCGAGCCGGCTCGATTGGCAGAGACCGGCAGAACCTTCGCGAACGTGGTGGCGGATCGCCTAGGCGCTGATGAGGCCAGCAATCAGGATATGAGCGTTGCTGGTTCATGCCACTTAGCCGACCACAGTTCTTCCATTTCAACATCGAGCGAAGGAGATCGGTGATGGCGGTCAAGCGAAACAAGTCGCGAAAGGCGGCACCGAAAGTCACTCCGCCCGACCTTACCCCGCTGCAGAAGATCCTGCTCGATGAGGCAGGCCGCAAGGTCACGATCACCAGCGAAGGACGCCAGGAAGAAGTATCTGTCGAACAGGTCGTGACTCGTAGGCTTCTGCAGTCTGCCGCCAGCGGGTCTGTCCATGCGCTGAGCAACGCGGTCAACGAGATCATCCTGGCACAACGGATCATGCAGCAGGAGATCGAGGCCGATGTCGAATTCGCTCGCCGCGTGAAGGCACACCAACAAGTGCTACTCGACAAAGCCAGGAAAGAAGGCCAGGACCTGAACACCGTTCTGCCGCATCCCGATGACATCGAGATCATTCCAGGCGTTGGCTACGAGGTCCACGGGCCATGGGACGAGGCGGAATTGAAGATCGTCCTCGGCAATTGTGCCAGACGAGATCTCTACATCCTTCAGGCAGCCCTTGAGGAGCGTCTTCTTGGTCCTGAGGTGGACTTGGAGACGCATAAGGACGGGTCTACGGACGGCGGATCAGCCCTTCTGTTGGCTCAGTTCCTAAACCAGGGTCTGCCCGAGCGGTTTGCCAAGTCGAACCTTCAGATCACATTGGATATGTTCAAGCTCAAACGACTGACCAAGCGCGAATTGCTGAAGTCAGCCCGTGCTGCATGGGCGTCGTTAGGGCATCCAAAGCCACGCGGATGGGTGACGCCGTCGTTCAACCAAACACGCGCTATGTTGGAAGTCGTCACAAGCGGCTGTGCAGAGCTGTTGCAGGATGCATATGAAGGGAGAGTCAGGACCGACCGCGATATTGCAGACCGGCTGCAAGTCCTGTTGCGCCAGTTGAGAGAATGAACCGCGAGCGATGATCAACCCCGCATGGAGGGTCCGGTTACGTTCCATTGTCTCGTTGGAAAGGGGGCATAAGCCTGAGGCCCTGCAGACCGCCTGCAATTCCGCTCCCTAACTCAGGCAGGACGCAATGACGACGCATTGCCACGCAAATGCTCCGTCCATTGCGGCGCGTACTAGGCGCTCGCGCAGACAGAGCATAGGTGCGTCATGACAAGCATACCCCCATTCTTCCGCGGCTACAGAATGGCCTTGCGCGATGTTCAGCGCGCCACGGTACGTTACACCAAGGCACAGGCGCGTGACGAGGTACCGATCCTTGCGCTCTTCATGGTGGCTGACTGCATCGCCACCGAACTATGGGAGCTCCGCAGCGCGAAAGGAGAAGCCCGGAAAATACTCATCGACAGTGATTGGCGGTTTCGAGGGCATGTGCTGGACACCAAGGATCTCAAATTCTCGCTGAAACCTGTGATATTCGGGCGTGGCTACAAAGCTGGATTTGATCGGGCGCTTCAGATCATAACCCATCATGCCTGGAAGATGAACGATCCTGCCGCACGCATCGGCATTCTAGAACTGGCGCTAAGGTTCGAGCGTGTCAGGTTCGAGATCGCTTCAGATGACGACGGCAAGATTCTTACACTGAGAGCCAGGAAGTTGGTGGTGTAGGTTGAATCACCCATATGAGTTGCGCCCAGCCGCTTCGACACCTCCGCGACCGGATAGCCTCGCTCGGTGATCTGCGCCACTGCGTCCCGTTTGAAGTCGTCGCTGAAATTGGCTTTGCCCATCATGGCCTCCTTGCCTCAAAACTAGGGAAGAAGGCGTCTACAAATCTAGGTGCAATTCACTGAATTCATTGCTGAGGCCGTCAGAGATTGGATCAAAGCGTTGGGGCCAAGACGGCATACATCGAGCCTGGATCGCCCTGGGAGAACGGATACTGCGAGAGCTTCAATGGAAGGATGCGGGATGAATTACTGAACGGTGAAATGTTCTACTCGCTGCGAGAAGCCCAGATCATCATCGAAAGCTGGAGAAAACACTACAATACCAAACGACCCCACAGTGCTCTGGGCTACCGCCCACCTTCGCCAGAGGCCATCGACCCGATGGACCAAAGGCCGATCATGCACTAACTTTCAGTCTGGACCACTCAAGTGGGGCTGCTCACATCTCAACGCAGGCAGTAAAATTGTAGGGCTTGTGTATCAGATGTGCAGTTGGGCCAAAGGCTCGATTGTTGGATCGCTCGTCAGGGCTAATATCCTACTGTCAAACATTAGCTGTTGATTAATTTATTTGCGTACATCTTGCCGCTTGATCATAAGGGCAGGCCGAACGTGAAAATTTCAAAATACTCGATCACCTCAATTATCGCTGTGTTTGCAGTCACGGCTTTATTGTCATTCGGTGTCTGGATCACGCTGCAGAAAACGATCGCTAATGTTGTGCAAAGCAAAGCAGAGACTTCCGCAATCCATTGGGCTGCGTATTTTTATCAGAATCTTGAGGGCATCGAAGACCTCATAGAGAGTGGTGAGCCAACTGATAGGCAGGCAGCTCAGATCGAAGCTGCTGTCAATTTTGGTGAAGTGTTCCGCTTCAAACTGTTTCAGCCGGGCGGCAAAATCGCGCTTGTTTCCGACGAATTCCGGTTCAAGGCCGAAGGCGCTTCGCTTTCGGAAATCAACGACAAAGCACTCAGAGTATATGAGACTGGCGAAAACTATATTGAAGTCAATGACGGTACGCAAAAGGAAAATCGGCCAGACTTGTATGTCGAAGCCTATGTGCCAGTCAAAAACAATAGCGGGGAAAACATAGGTGTTGTAGAAGTTTACGTTGATCAATCAGAGGCGGGAAGTATCCTTGATGCTGGGTTTTCCTGGATTGCATTAGCGCTGCCAGCACTTTGTGCTTTCATCTATCTCATCCCCTCAATGGCTTTCTTGCGTAAAGGTCAAATTGCAAAGAGGGCGAAAGAGGAAGCTGAGCATCTGTCGAAATATGATGTGCTCACGGGTCTGCTCAATCGCCGTTCTTTTGCAAAGTTGGCTAAACCGCTATTCGGCAAAAATGCGGCTGATGGTGATTTCATTGGCATGATTTATGTCGATCTTGATAATTTCAAGAAAATCAATGATGAGTTTGGTCATGACGGCGGTGACGCATTTTTACGTTGGACTGCAAATGCCATTGAAGCGGAATTGGGCACTACGGGATTTGCTGCGCGGTTTGGCGGAGATGAATTCGTTATGTGCTTGCCAGGCGTTGCCCACGATCAATTGCGCGCATCTGCTCAAAACATTCTGAAAAAAGTATCAAAGGGCACGCAGCACCGCGAGAAAACGATTATCGGAAATGTTAGCGTCGGCATTCACTTTGCCCCGTGTTTTGAAAATCTGGACGACGCGCTTCATGCGGCGGACCTTGCTTTGTACAAGTCCAAGGAGGCTGGCAAGAACACCGTAACATCATATTCAGAAGAAATGCATGCAGAATTGAAACGCCGCCAGCAAATTGAGAGGCTGCTTGTCAATGCTGTCGATGGCTCTGGATTGGAGCTGAACTATCAGCCAATAAACGATCCGGTTCAGAAGAAGATTCTTGGTTTTGAAGCTTTGCTCAGACTGAAGGGCGACGATGGTGAAATTATATCACCGGATAAATTCATACCGCTCTCTGAGAAACTTGGTCTAATAATACCGATCGGTAAATGGGCGTTGGAAGAGGCGATCTCCAACGCTGCAAATTGGCCCGAGCATATGTTTGTTTCGGTGAATTTGTCGCCTGTACAATTTGGTCCAAACGAGCTGCCTGGCTTCATTGAGGGACTGTTGAAAAAGTATGATTTCGCTGCAAGTCGGTTGGAAGTTGAAGTGACCGAAAGTCTCTTGATTGGCGATGATGGCAATGCCGCAGCTCAAATCCAGGAAATCAGGGCATTTGGCGTCTCCGTCGCCATGGATGACTTTGGCACTGGCTATTCAAGCCTTAGCTATTTCTGGAAATACAAGTTCGACAAGTTGAAAATTGACCGTTCTTTTCTCAAGGGATTTGAGGAGAACCCGGCTTCTTTGAAAAAACTGATCGAGACAATAATCAATCTCGGCCACGGCTTTGGCATGACCGTCACTATCGAGGGCGTCGAGAACAACGCGCATGTTGACTTCTTGTCGAGTATGCGCTGCGACCAGCTCCAGGGCTTTCATTTCGGCAGGCCAATGCTGGCTCTCGACGCAGCCAGTGCAATTTCAAAAGATACATTGGAATCAATTTCACATGATCCAATCACAACTTGCAAGACGGGAACAAATGCAGCATGAGCTGGTGTACGCAGAATTTCTGGCTTCATATCAGCAATTTTTCTCTGCTGTGGATTCCGGTCTCACCTACAGGAAAGCAGGCGCACGCTTTTTGATAGTGCGCCTTGGCTCCCAAAATTGATGGTTGTTTAACAAACTTCTTTGGCAAAAGAGATTTTGGTTAAAAGCGCAGTTCAGATTAGGGAATAGCCTGGCGCATCTGTTCATTGAATTGGGCTTGCTTGCGGTGTGCTCTGCTTTTTCCTCCAAGCAAATCGGATATTGAACGGCGATGCAACGAACGGCTGCTTTCCGCCGATGTTGTTGAAAAAGTCGTTGTTGCGCCGCGGGAAATCCTTTGATGCACTCGATTGTGAGGAGAATGGAGGTTTCGGTTATGATGGGGACGCAATCGGCACCGGTGCAGCTGTTTTATGACTTTGATCTGGAGCACCATGTGCCCGACAATCACATGCTTCGCGAGATCGACCGATTTCTGGACGTCGACGGGATGCGGCAGAAGTTGCGTCCCTTCTACAGCCGCATGGGCCGGCCCTCGATCGATCCTGAACTGATCGTGCGAATGCTTGTCATCGGGTATGTCATGGGCATCCGTTCCGAGCGGCGACTGTGCGACGAGGTTCATCTTAACCTCGCTTACCGCTGGTTCTGTCGTCTCGGCCGCGACGCAAAGGTGCCGGGCCACTCGACCTTCTCGAAGTATCGCCACGGCAAATTCCGCGAAAGCGACTTGCTCAGGCACGTCTTCGAAGCGACGGTTGAACGGTGTCTGAAGGAGGATCTGGTCTCGGGTGAAGGCTTTGCCGTTGATGCCAGCTTGATCCCGGCCGATGCAAACAAATCGCGGCCATTGCCTGCCTCGGAGTGGTGCCCGAAGGTGGCCCGGAAGATCCGATCGCGCGCGGCGCGGGAGTATCTCGACACGCTTGATGATGCAGCCTTCGGTGCCGCATCGCCTTCCCAGCCGAAGTTCGTTGCCAAGTCGGACCCGGCAGCCCAATGGACGCGTGCCGAAGAAAGCCGGTCGTATTTTGCCTAGGCCACGAACTATCTGATCGACACCGAGAGCTCGGTCATCATGGATGTCGAGGCCAGGCCAGAGCTCCTTCTACGCTATTGGAGGGGGTGATCGACTGGCCATCTACATCGCTACATAAATTAAAAAACGCTAATTTAATGTAAGTTTAATATGCATTCCTTAGTACTACGCCTGTTGCAGGTGTCGTCTGGCAGGGTTGAATGCGTGAAGAATTCATCGGCTTGGCAAGGCGCTATGCACATTTAGGTTTTGTGCAGATTGAGAGACGTTCTTGCTATGTTGAGTATCTTGAATCCAGCAGATTTTTCCGAAGAAAAGAAATGTGCGCAGACTGCGGTCATCTTCAGAAATGAATCCACGCAGTCCGTACATGTGATTGGTCGCGAAGCTTTTATTGAAGATATCTCTCCCATACTTGGACCGCTAAACTACGTCGCAGATACCGCGGGCGTGAGCATTGACGCGCTCAAAAATGTCGGTTCAGACACTATTCTCGTGATGGATGGCGCGATTCCTGACGTGTTTGGGCTCTGTGAGAGCCTTGATGAAGACTTGCCAAAAATCCTGGTTTCGTCAGAAACAAATTTTGCATTCCGTGCCAGGTGCGCCCGTTCGAATGTGAATGCGATCATAGGCGACCCGATCGATCAAGCAGAACTCATTCACTGGCTGGAACATTTCGGCGGGCAGCAATCCGAGCAACCAGCCTCCATTCTGCTGGTAGATGACGATCCACTCGCGTCGGCCGTTTATGCAGAGCTGCTGCGGGCTCACGGTATGGTCGTTTCGATTCTGAACGAGCCGCTCAAGATCATAGAGACAATCGACAACGCGTTTTTTGATATCATCATCATGGATCTGCAGATGCCCGGTACCAATGGCATCGAGATTGCCAAGATCATTCGGCAGTTTCAACGCCACCTATCGATACCTATCCTCTTCCTGTCATCGGAAGAAGACAAACAGATCCAGATGAAGGCCCGTCAGTTTGGTGGTGACGATTTCATCTCCAAGCAGGCCGATCTCGATGCGCTGGTCTCGATTATCCATCTGCGCGTGCAGCGTGCAAGGATGCTGCGCTCTCTCATTGAGCGGGATGGTTTGACCGGTCTGCTCAACCACAAGCGTTTCAAGGAGCGCGTGGGACACGAAATGGCGCGGTTCAAACGCACAGGTCAGCCGTTTTGCGTCGCTATGATCGATGTCGATCATTTCAAGAAGGTGAACGACACCTGGGGGCATCCGGTCGGTGACCAGGTTCTGTCAATCCTCGCACGAACGCTGGTTGGCTGGGTACGCAAGACTGATGTGGTGGGCCGTTACGGGGGCGAGGAATTCGCTGTTCTTCTTCTCGACACCTCACCAGCAGCTGTCATTGAAGTTCTCGACAATTTCAGGAAGCATTTTGCAAAAATCGTTTTCGATGGCCGGCCCGAAACATTCTCACTGACACTTAGTATTGGTGTCGCAGGCAGCGATTCACAATACGGTCCAGACGCGCTTTTTGCCGACGCCGACAGTGCACTTTATCAAGCCAAGAATAACGGACGCAACCAACTTGTCATCGCCCCAAGAGCCGAGCTTTCAGAAGAAATGGAAGGTCATACGGTAACTCGGGTGAGAACCATAAATGAAGCTTTTTGATACATTTACCCTTCAATGTTCGAACTGCATTCGCAGATGTTGTCACCGACGGATTGGATCAAGACAATGAACCTAACTCATGAGAGAACCGTGGAAAGCACAGGCATAGTACTTGATGGCCGCTCGGTCTGCATTGTCGATGACGACAGCCTGTTCCGGTTGCATCTTTCAGCCCTTTTGGGTCAGGCAAATCTCAGGACAATGGAAGCAGGCGACAGCCACACTCTGACGGCGGCCTTGGAGAAGGAGATGCCGGATTGCATTCTCCTCGATTACAATCTCGATTCCGAGAACGGCTTCCGGCTACATGAGCAATTGAAGTTGCGCTTCCCAAACCTTGCGCCCGTTATCATGTTATCGGCTGATGAGTCGCAACGAACAGCTATCAAGGCGTTTCGCATGGGGCTTTATGATTTTCTGCCCAAGCGCAACTTGCGGATGGATGAGATAACGTCCGCCATCAGGAAATCGATAGCCAGGCATGAGGTGGAGGCAGCGCGGGATGGCGAGATCTCGGCACTTCGCAAGAACGCTATGCTCGACGATCTGACCGGAATGTACAGCTCTGACGAATTGCGCAAGAAGTTGCAGCTGCTTTCGAGCGCGGTCAAGCAAGGAGGTACGTGGTTTGCCATCCTCTCTATTCGCCTCGCCGAGTACAAGAAGTTATCCGCTAGTTTCGGGATTGCGAATGCCGACGATGTGCTTCGCGGTTTTGCCGGCAGAATCCGCTCCAACCTGCGGGCGGAGGATTTCTGTGGCCGCTATGATGAAGACACATTCCACTACGTCATAGACCGGAATCCGTCGCAAGCCAGGCTTCAGGAGCAGACGGAGCGGTTCAAAGAGCAGCTTACCTTTTCACATCACCTAAAGTCGGTTGAGCTCAAGATATCGCCATTGATTGCGGTTTCCCTCTCCGGCGTGGACGGTGACGCTGTTGAGATGCTGGAGCATCTCTCCGCGGAGCTTGATGCACAACGCAATGATCGCGGGTTTGGCGACACCGCGGAAGGCTGGAGTTCTTTGCCCGGTGCAACACCAGCTGCCGGCGGGCTCAAAGAGCCTGACGAGCGGCGCCGGTCTGTCCGCATGCGGACCTTGAAGCCAGCCTTCATAGCGCTGGAAGAATGGTCGTCGAAAATCAATTGCACGGTGCGAAACATATCTGAAGGCGGTGCGCGAATACGGCTTGAACGCCCCTTGGCGCTGCCGGAATTCTTTCTGCTCAAGATAGCCACATCGGGGCGACTGCGGCGCGTTCGAAAATGCTGGCATATCAATGACGAAATCGGTGTCGAGTTCTGCGACGAGTGAAGTAACCCATCCAATCGCCCCAGTCACGCATAGCCCGCAGCAAAGGTGAGGTTGATCAAGTCAATCCGGTCGTCCACCCGCATCAATGGGAGATAAATCCAATGTCCAATCAGATGACAAATACCAAAAAGCTGGACCAATTGCCGGAGGCGGCTCGCGACCGGATACAGCAATTGCGGCTTCTCTTCATCGAGCGATCGATCGAGCAGCTGTCGCAAATCCGTCAGTTTCTGGATGAAAGGGCAAGAGCGGAAGAACCGCGCGCCAAGGATACCGACCTGATAAAGTTGGCCCATTCCATGGTCGGCGCATCGGGGATCTTTGGCTTTCAAGATCTCGGCAATGCGGCATTCAAGCTCGAAAACACTTTGCGGCAGCCTGGTTACAACGAGGCGGATTTCCTGCGGGCCGCTGACGACCTGATTGGTCACCACACCATGCTTGGCTGAGACAGCTATATCTCTTCATTGGCCCAGACCGGGCGGCCCCGATATTGTTGAATGACCTGTCTGCGAAGCGTCTGCGCGTATGAGAGTAGATGTCTTTCAGAATTCAACGCCGGTTGAGCGTCAAGCATTCATCCTTTGACAGATGAAAGCAGGGCCCTGGCTTGCTCGGACAGCGTCATCGGGTCAAACGGTTTCGAAATCACCCCAAGCGCGCCCAGATCAATAAATCGCTCAATGTCTTCGGGTTGGGATCTGGCTGTTATGAACACCACGGGAATCGCTGCGGTCGCCGGGTTCTCCCGCAGCCTGACCAGAGTTTCGGGACCATCTATGCCCGGCATCATCGCATCGAGCAAGATAAGATCCGGCACCCAGTGCTCTACTGTTTCCAAAGCTTCGGAGCCCGAGGAACAACTCTTGACCGTAATATCTGAATCAAGCTCAAGCGCCATGATCGCGATTTCCCGAATATCGTCCTCGTCATCGACATAGAGCAGGTTAATGGCTTCAGTCATGCGCGGCTCCAGCTGCTGTACTTCAACACTCATATGATTGCTTCCAACCCGTTTCATCTGCTAGTTGGAAGCAATCAATGGTCTTCTCATCATTATCCATCATAATGGCGACGTCCAGCACTGTTGCAAGCCGTCACGCCGCGACAAGGCTTTCGATCTTGTCAATAATCCTGCGTTCGGTTGCACGGGATTTGACCATTACCGAAGCGACCGTCTTTTCAACTTCGCTTGATACTTCAGTGGCAGACAGGATCATGACCGGAATCGATGGCCCGTTCAGTTCGGAGATCGTCTTGACAAGCTTGAGCCCCGAACCGTCGGGCAACTCGAGATCGAGAACCACAAGATCGAAATGCGTCTCCCGGAGCAACTGTTCGGCGTCCTTCAAGGTGCTCGCCGTAACCACATTGATCTTGCCCTGGAGCGTGAGGGCAAGAATCCGGCTGAAATCCTCGTCATCCTCGACATGAAGAAGTGTTGGCACCTGCCTATGCGTGAAGTGCAGCAGGCTGCGCTGAACGTCCTTTTCATCGACCGGCCCGGATACATTGCCTTTCAATAAAAGAGGCAACTCGACCCAGAAGGTTGAGCCTTTACCTACCTCTGTGTCAAAACCAATCGTTCCACCCATCCTCTCCATGATCTGCTTGCTGATATGCAGTCCCAGGCCGCTGCCGCCCTTGATCCGGGTCGAAGACGAATCGCTCTGCGAGAACTTGCCAAAAATCTGGGGCCTGAATTCGTCGGCAATTCCGGCGCCGTCATCCTTCACTGATATGCGAATCCGGCCGTTGACGCACAGCGCGGAGACTTCAACTGCACCCTCCCGATTGGAAAATTTGGCCGCGTTGGAGAGAAGATTGGCCATTACCTGGGAGAGGCGCGCCGCATCGACATTCACTTGGTGGCCGTGTTCGATCTCTGTAGCTTTCAACACCACCCCAAGCTTGTCGGCGTAGGGTTGATTGACCTCGATAGCCTGCTGAAGGATTTGATCAAGGTCCTCCGGCTTCATTTCAAAGCGCATCTGGCCTGACTCGATCTTGTCTATATCAAGAATGTCGTTGATCAGCAGGGTGAGTCGCTCGCAATTCTTGTATGCAATATCGATCAGGCGATTTGCCTTTTCCGGCAACTCCTTCGCCATCGGGCCGGCTGCCAGACCGAGTGCACCACGAATAGACGTCAGCGGCGTGCGCAACTCGTGACTCACGATCGAAACAAAATCTGATTTCAGGCGGTCGATTTCCTTGCGCTTGGTGATATCGAGCACCACACCGAGATAGCCGGTTATGGACTGCGATTCGTCGCGCAAGGCAGTGACGGTCAACATCACCGGAAATCTGGACCCGTCCCTGCGGACATAGGTCCATTCGTTCTCGTCAATGCCATCAATCTCGACTTTGCGGACGAAGACGCCAAATCCCGGCTCGACCTTGCTATCCAACTCGGCGGACAGGACGCGCGCCCGTTCGCCGACTTCCGCCGGGTCGTGCCACACCGCAGGCGTTTGCTTTCCGATAATCTCGTCTGCCGAATAGCCCAATGCTTTTTCTGCAGCCTCATTGAAGACAACTACATTACCGTTCAGGTCGGTCGCGATAATCAGGTATTCGGTGCTGGAGAGAATGGCTGACTTCATGGTGTTGGATTCACGCAGCGCATGGGCCGCGGCCACGGCTGCACTGGTGTCGCGGATGGTGCCGACGAACATCCGTTTTTCATCGAGAACCATTTCGTTAACGGAAAGATCAATCGGAAAAACGGAACCGTCCTTACGCATAGCACTGACCTGTCTGCCCAGACCAATGACTTTCGGATCGCCCTCAGTGAGATATCTACTCATGTAGCCATCATGGCCAGCATGATACGGTGCCGGCATCAGCATCTTGACGTTCTTTCCGAGAATCTCATCGAGGGAATAGCCGAATATGCGCAGGCCGGCCGGGTTTATGGTCTCGATCTGCCCCGTAGCATTGATTGTCACGACGCAGTCAGAAACCGTATTCATGACAGTGGAATTCCGCGTCGCTTCTTGCTTGATGCGTTGGTTCGATTTTTCCAGATAGGACGTCTTCAGTCGGGACAGCAGTGTCATGTGCGCCGTGATTGCCGACAGAAAGGAAATCAGAAAGCCTGCGATCAGGGCGACATTTGGTAACGAAGTCCGCTGCGATGCCAGGAACTTGGCTGTGGGAATGATTTGGACATTCCATTTCTTGTCGAGAATTTGAACTGTTTTTTCCAGCTTCCAGTTCTCCGCCAGTTCACTCGTCATGTTGCCGAAACTGTTCAAGACCTGACCATCGAAGGTCACCCGGAATTGGTACCGGTCCATTGCCTCCGGCGAGACCGTCTGGCCAAAAAAATCACCTACCGAAAAAACACTTGCCAGGTATCCTGGCGACTCTCCGCGCACTTTGAGCGGCATGTAGGCAATGAAGGCGGTTTCCTGATCCGTCAGTTTGAATGGTGGGCTCAGTAAGGAAATGTCGTTTTGAATGGCGGTGCTTGCGAATGCCGCATTTGCGCTTTTCAAAACAGAATAGATCCATATCAGGCGCTCGTTGCGCGCAGCCTCCTCTGCCTGAATCACTGTGCCATTCACGTTGACCCTCACCAACGCGCGAAGCCCCATCAAATCCTCAATGTAGGCTCGTGCGTCGGCCTGCCAGAAAAAGATTGGCTGATCTGCATCGAGCTCGGTTCTTCCAACCATACGCTTGAGCGCTGAGATCTTGCTTTCGGTTTCGGCGGACATCAGCAGGTAGATCTTGCTCGTCTCGCTGGTGAGAAGAGCCTGGAGGTGACCCAGTTCCTTGTCTGTCAGTGCCCGGTAGAGCGAAATCGATCCGGCCGCGAGAACAAGAAGAATTATTGCAGGCAGGATCAGTGCTCTGCGGCCTATCATGCTCTCGATGGTTTCTACTCGTTGGATATTCGTGACCACCAGAAACATCGCCAGCAGGAACGTGATCAGGAAGCCGCCTGTCAGGATAAGAATCGGATTGGTGTTTTGAGCGTTTTGCTCAAAGCTTGGTGTGCTTTCCCAGACAATCAGCCAGTTCTGCTGCATGACGTCGATCTTTTCCCGCTTGGAATATTCGGGTACGTAATCGCTGGTTTGAACTTTCCGGCTGTCGTAGATAAGTGCATCCGCATCTTCGGCATCGCCATCATAGATCTGCAGGTTGAGCGTATTGCCTTGACTCTGGGTTAGTTCGCTCATGAAATTCTTGGCAATGAACGCAGCATAGATCCAACCGTCAAACTCCGACCATTTCTTGGCTGACGGATCCGGATCTGTGATTTCCTTGTACATCGGGTGCAACAATAGAAATCCCGGCGTTTTTTCGGCATCCTGGACGAGAATGATACGTTTTGTGATCGCCGGCTTGCCTGTTTGCATCGACAAGTCGGCAGCCTGCTTTCTGTTTTTCTCAAAGGCAATATTCAGTCCTACGGCCTGTTTGTTTATGTTCTCCGGTTCGATGTAGGTGATGATGTAGTTGCCGTCCTTCACGTCCGTCGGGCGGATGGTGAAATCCTTGGCGCCATCCGCGCGCGTGCTTCGCAGATAGCTCTCTATTTCATTGTCAGACAGGGAAGTGATCCATCCCATTCCGTTGATGCCAGGAAAGTTGTCCTGAAGGTGCAGTTGATCCACATAACGCCGCCACTCATATCGCGTTATGTTCTCGGATCCCTGGAAATAGGCGACACCACCCAGAAGGGCATTCTGATAGGAGTTGATCCGGCTCAGCAATGCCTTTTTGCTTTCGACTGCAAGGGCTTCAAACTGGATCTGGCTCTTGTCGTCCGCAGCTTGCGACGACACTTTCCAGGCATAAAAAGTCAAGCCGAGCGGGATTAACAAAATCAGCATTGCCGTTACCGGTAAGTTGCCCACTGCCGCGCCGCGCCACGACAGCCGCTGCGGGTTGCCCGGCGCGATCAGAATGAGAGGCAGGAACACGATGATGCCGAACATGTCTCCGGTCCACCAAGTCAGCCAGTTTTCAACAATCTGGTCCTGTGTCATTACTCCGCCGACATACAAGGCAGAAACACCAGCTGTGGCAGCGACAAGGCAGGCTATCGGGCCGGCGATGATGAACAGAAGCATGACTTGCTTGAGGCGGTCGAAACTCAGCGGAAGCCCCAGGAATCGACTCACCAGACCGAACCCGGCCAGTGCTTGCAGGCTCGATCCAGCCGCAATAGCCAATGCAATCAACGCTTTTGCGAGGTCCAGTCCGGTTTCCGGGGAATAAGCATTTGATATGTAGCAGTTCACCAGGAAGGAACCTAACAGGATCCCTGGCCAATGCCGCCAACCGCAAATGATCAAGACCCCGAGAGCAATTCCGGATGGTGGCCAGATGACCGTAGCAAAGCCGGGTGGCACAGCGAGAAACAGGCCAAGCCGGCCCGACGCAAAATAGAGCCCGGCAATCAGGAGTATCCGAACCAGGTACATGCCAATACTATTTCGCATCATGACTTTAAGGTCGCTTTCCAAATGTGATCGTCTGACTGAGCCGAGCGGTACAATTGCAAAATGATTGTTTAATATTAATATATGCTTATATTTGGCGATGTCTTGAAAGCCCCGGAATGAAAACCACCGTTTCGCCATTTCAACCGACCGTGGCGCGAATACAGAGAATGGCCGTTCGAAGCGTTTCGCAGGACCAACGCCGAATCCTTCCGCAAGTTTGAACGTGGTGGAATTGTTAGCAGTGTCCGCTCGTGGGGAAGCTGATTTAGGCATCCAGAGAGGACATAATCGCAAAACAGATTTTTTGCGGTAGAATGAACCGGAGGTCGGCTAGTGGCCGTGGAGTGCCCCTATCGGGTGGTCCGGCTTGATTGTTAGTGCATCCTCGGCCTTTGGTCCATTGTGACGATGCTTTCCGGTGCTGGCGGCCGATACCCCAAAGAGCTGTGCGGCCTGACGGTGTTGTAGTGAACTCGCCATTGCTCGATCAGGATTTTGGCCTCGCGCAGACTGTAGAACAGTTCTCCGTTCAGCAGTTCGTCCCTGAACGGGCATTGAAGCTTTCGCAGTATCCGTTCTCCCATGGTGAGCCTGGCTCGATGTAGGCCGTCTTGGCTCCGACAGCTGCAATCCAGTCCCGCACTTTCTGAGCGATAAATTCCGGCCCATTGTCTGACCGAATGTATTCCGGCGGGCAGCGCAGGATGAACAGGTCCGTCAGTGCATCCAGCACGTCATTTGAGTTGAGCTTGCGATCGACGCGGATCATGAGACCCTCCCTGGTGTATTCGTCGATGATGTTCAGTGTTCGGTAGACACGGCCATCAGAGGTGCGGTCCTGGACAAAGTCATAGGACCAGACATGGTCGGGGCGTTCTGGGCGCAATCGTACGCAGGAACCGTCATTCAGCCAGAGCCGCCCCTTTTTCTTCTGCTTTTGCGGAACCTTCAGCCCTTCGCGTCGCCAAATGCGCTCGACCCGTTTATGGTTCACATGCCAGCCCGCGTTGTTGAGCAGGCCAGTCACCATGCGATACCCATAGCGCCCATATGTATCCGCCAGTTCGATGATATCGTCTGTCAGACGTTCTTCATCAGCGCGGCCCAGTGGCACCTTGCGCTGTGTAGATCGATGCTGACCCAAAGTGCGGCAGGCGCGGCGCTCTGATACACCAAGCTCCTGCCGCACACGGTCGATGCATTTGCGGCGACGGGAAGGGCTTAGAAGTTTCCCTTTGCCGCCTCGGTCAGGATGAGTTTGTCCAGTGTTAGGTCAGACACCGCTCGTCGAAGCCGTTGGTTCTCCTTCTCAAGCTCCTTGAGCCGGGCGAGCTGTGACCGCCCCATCCCGCATAGAGCTTCCGCCATCGATAGAACGTCTGCTGCGTCACGCCGATCTGACGCACAGCCTCGGCGATCGTCGCGCCTTGTCCCTGCAGAACTTCAACCTGACGAAGCTTCGATACAATCTCTTCAGGCTTCTCTCTTTTTCCAGCCATCGCTGATCCTCCAATTGCGGGACAAAACTATCCCAATTGATGGACCACTTCAGTGGGGGCACTCCATAGGCACCACAACACCAATAAATGATCTTAAGTTCCCAGCGCACAAAGTGCGTTATGCGATCTGTATAGCGGCATTCTCGGACGAGCTCGAATGTCTGAAAAGGGGCCGGTTGCTGACTGGCGGGTTTCCGAATGCCAATGGGTAAAGCAGACATTTCTGCCAGCTTTTCTCAAAAGAGACTTCGCTGGAGTTCCATTCCTGATCTCCGGGAACCGGTTTCGGCGTCCGTCATGACCGTTACCCCACGCAGCAGAGTGCGAACCGGCCATCCCCTAACGGCAAGCCCTTCGTAGGGCGTGTAGTCGCAGCCGTCCTTCAGGAGTGAGTGGGTGATCACCACATCGCGTGTAGCATCCCAAAGCACCAGATCTGCATCGGAGCCGACAGCTATGGTGCCTTTTTGCGGATACAGCCCGTATCTTTTGGCGTGATTGGTTGATGTCAGGGCGACGAAACGGTTGAGGTCGATGCGACCTTTTCCGACACCTTCCGAAAACAGGATCGGCATGCGGGTTGCGATACCCGGAATGCCGTTGGGGACGTAGCGGAAACTGTTATTGCCGTCTGGGGCTTTCTTGCCGGCTTCGTCCTCGTAGCGATAGGGGCAATGATCCGAAGAGAACACCTCGAACACCCCCTGTTGAAGGCCTTCCCAGCAGGCGGCCTGGCTGTCACTGTCGCGTGGTGGCGGGCTGCAGACATATTTGGCACCTTCCATGCCCGGCCGGTCCATGTCCGCTTCGGTCAGCACCAGATACTGCGGGCAGGTTTCGCCATGGATACGCAATCCCCGCTGTTGTGCGCGCCGGATCTCCTCCATTGCCTGGCGGTTGGAGACGTGCACGATCATCGCCTCGGTGCCGACGATCTCCGCAAAGCTGATCGCCCTGTGCGTCGCTTCGCGCTCCACCGGGATGGGCCGCGAGGCGCCGTGGAAAAACGGCGCCGTCCTGCCCTCGCGCTCCAGCCGTTCGGTCAGAAAGCGGATGGCGTCATAGCCTTCGGCATGGACCATAACCAGAGCCCGCTGCTGGCGCGCCACATCAAGCACCGCAAGGATATCGCGGTCGGCAAGCTTCAGGTCGTCATAGGTCATGAAGATCTTGATCGAGGTGTAGCCCTCTGCGATCAGCGCCGGCAATTCCTGGCCCAGAACCTGGGGCGTAGGGTCGGTGATGATCAGATGCAGGGCAATGTCGGTATAACAGTTGCCATTGGCCTTGGCCTGATAGTCGGCGATCGCCTGTCGCAACGATTGGCCTTTTTGCTGCAGGCAGAAAGGCAGCACCGTCGTGTTTCCGCCGATTGCTGCCGAGCGGGTGCCGGTTTCAAAGGTATCGGCCATGACAATTCCGGGCGCCCCGGGCTGGTCCAGATGGACATGTGAATCTATGCCCCCGGGCATTACCAGCAGTCCGGTCGCATCAATGATTTCGGGCGCATCGCCAAGCGTTTCGCCAAGGGCTGTGATCCGTCCCCCTGAAATACCGATATCCGCAGAAAAGGTGTCGGAAGCGGTGACAACGGTTCCGCCACGGATGATCGTCTCGAATGTCATCATGATGCCTCTTCCTCTGCAACAAAATGGCCGGGCGCATGCTGGCGCATCGGCCGCCAGATTGGCTGCGTGCCGGCGGGCCCAAGCCGATGACCGCCGGCCATGGGAACGGAATCACCGGGTCTTCCGGAGGCCGCCGCGATCAGCGTCCGCGTGTAGGCTGATTGCGGGTTCTCGAGCACCTGAGCCGTAGGGCCAATCTCGACCAGGCGGCCAAAACGCATTACTGCGACCTGGTGGGCGATACGGGAGACCACCGCGAAATCGTGGGTGATAAACAACAGCGGCAGATTCGCGTCCGCCTGGATGGCTTGCAACAGGTCGAGGATCTGCAGCTTGGTCGTGGCGTCGAGCGCGGACACGGCCTCGTCGGCAATCATCAGTTCCGGTGCGACGCTGAGCGCGCGGGCGATCCCCAGCCGCTGGCGCTGGCCGCCGGAGAGTTCGTGAGTGAGTCGATCGAGATGAGATGCGTCGAGCCCGACCTGCGCCAGCAGCTCGGTCGCCCTTTCCCGGAGCGTGGCCTGGTTTGTCTCGCCGGCAATCCGCAGCGGCTCGGTGATTGACTGCCAGGCCCGATATCGGGGGTCGAGCGAAGATTGCGGATCCTGAAAAACGAACTGCACACGGCCTTGCAAGGATTGGCGCCCGGTACTCACATCCTGTCCCCGCAGGCGCACGCGGCCTGCGTCCGGCTGCACCAGCCCCAGAATGGCACGGGCTATCGTGGTCTTGCCGCTGCCGCTTTCGCCGACCAGAGCAAGCGTCTCGCCCGGCTCGACGGTTAAGCTGACGCCATCAACTGCGAATAGCCTTGGAGGCGCCCGCCATGCCATCATTGCCGTGTTGCTGGGGAAGGAGACGATCAGGTCTTCGATGGCAAGCGGCGGGAGCGCGGCGTTGACAGGTTTTGGAACCGTCGTCCGGGTTGTCGCGGGGACGGAGGCTGCAATCAGGGTTTTTGTGTAGGTTGCCTGCGGATTGCCCAGCACATCATCACGGCGGCCACTTTCGATGGCGCGTCCCGTTTGCATCACCAGCACGGTGTCTGCGATCTGCCTGACCACACCGACATCATGGGTGATGAAGATGACCGCGCAGCCGACCTCCGCCTTGAGCTCACGCAGCAGTGTCAGGATTTCGGCCTGGACTGTGGCATCGAGCGCGGTGGTTGGCTCGTCCGCGATGACGAGTGACGGCTTGCAGGCAAGTGCAGCGGCAATCACCACCCGTTGCCGCATCCCGCCTGACAGCGCGGCAGGATGCAACAGAGCCCTGCCGGACGCATCGGGAATGCGGACACGGTCGAGAAGGCTTACTGCCTCGGCCCGCGCCGCACTCCAGCTGGTGCCGCGATGGGTAACGATGGTCTCCGCGATCTGGTCACCGACCGGCATCATCGGGTTGAGCGCGCTCATAGGCTCCTGAAAGATCATGCCGATCCGGTTGCCACGCAATTTGCGCAATTCGGTTTCCGGCAACGCCAGCAAATCCCGCCCCTCGAACAGCGCGTTTCCTGAAGTCACCAGACCAGGCGGAGACGGAAGCAGTCCCATGATCGATTGCATGGCGACACTTTTTCCGGAGCCGGATTCGCCGATGATGGCCAGCACTTCACCTTCGCCAAGCGAAAACGAAAGGCCGTCGACAACGGTCCGGGGTCCGTCGCGGGTTAGAATTTGTGTGCGGAGGTTTTCGACAGCGAGGAAGGTCAAGGCTGCCGTCCTTTGCCGCAAAATGCTAGTGGATCTGTGGCGTGTTCACCCAAACCACCCGTGTTTCGCTGGTTCCTGGGTTGCGATAGCGGTTGGTGAGATGGTTCTTGAAGAAAAAGGAATCTCCGGTGTTGAGATTGTAGGTGGCATTCTCGATCGAGAGTTCCAGCTCGCCTTCGATCACATAGCCCAGCGTCTCGCCCTGATGGGTGATCTGGTCGACCTTCTCGCCACCCGGTCCTATGCGATGGATGTTGGCCTCGAGCAGGTTTCCAGCCGCAAAAGGCACCAGCCGTTCGTAGCTGACATTTATACCGCCGCGGATTGCGTCGGTTTGTGTGATCGGCCGCTCGCCCTGTTTCTGCACCAGACCCGGTGAATTGATGTCCGTCCCGAAGAACGATGAAAGATCGCGATTGAGCGCCTCGACCAGACGTTGAAGCATGGTCAGCGAGGGGGCGACCTTGCCGTTCTCGATTTTCGAAATCATCGATTCCGCGCAGCTGACCCGTTCCGCCAGTTCGCGAATGCGGATGCCTTCGAGCAACCTTGCATGGCGCAGTCGGGCGCCGACCTGCAGTTCGTCGCGGCGCGGTTCCTCTTTTTCCGCAGACGGTGCCTGGGCACTGGTTTTGGTCTTGGGCATCGGGCAACTCCGTGAAACTTGTCCCGTCATGACTAGCAAGAAAGCCATGCGAGCAGCAATCAGGCTGTGTGATAGCCATGTTACGATCCCCTGACAAGTTCGGGCCAGCGGCCGGACCAGGGCAGAATTTGCTCTACTCCGGCCGCAGCCCGCAGAACGCCGAGATCATCAAGGTGTCGGCCCATGATCTGCAATCCGACGGGGCGTCCGTCGCCTGTCATGCCTGCGGGAACACTGGCAGCCGGCAGTCCCGTCAGGTTGGCCAGTGCGGAAAACGGTGTCCAGGCGCTTTGTTCCACCTTGATGCCGGCGATGTGTGTGGGCCCTTCGCTGTCGATTTCGAAAGCAGCCGTCGCCGTTGTCGGCGTGAGCAACAGATCGAAGCGTTCCATGAATCGCCAAACCAGATTGTTGACGTGTTTGCGCCCCAGAATTGCGCCGGTGAAGGCGTCGGCATCCCAGGATGTTTCGAGCAACTGTTCCAGTTGCGGGGTGAATCGATACCGGTTTCCAGCCGCCATGGTGCGCAGTCCCGACCTGTCTGTGTCGAGCGCAACCAGGGTGAGAAAGAGATTTTGGGTGTCTTCGATTTGAGGGGAGGTGAACTCCAGTGTCGCACGAAATTCCCTCGCGAGCGCGACAGCCCCCGACCGTGCGATGGCGGCAACTTCGCGGCCCACCGGGGGAACGCCGTGATCGGGCGATAAGGCGATGCGCAGGCGCTTCGGTAGACCGGGTGCCAGCTCTATCCCGTC
>Ga0114910_1000416_pt1 | contig 21729 bp, 26 predicted proteins | sample MalvireepMed_908_FD_83500 | JGI IMG/M metagenome (GOLD analysis project Ga0114910, IMG submission 83500) | Marine viral communities from the Global Malaspina Expedition - Malaspina viral metaG DeepMed_908 | ecosystem: Environmental > Aquatic > Marine > Oceanic | place: Mediterranean Sea...
CAATTTATAGATAATCCTCAAAAAGAAACTATATCGTCAAAATTAGATAGTACACTTACTAGGGAAAAGCTTATAAAATTCATTCAAAGGTTTAGAGATACACAACCTCGACGTATAAACATTATTCTTAAAAATAGTCGTGCATTATATGACAAAGACACGGAAAAATTTAATGATAGCGGAACTCTTATTCTTAATAATATTGTAAAATATAAAATGTTACCTGCTATAGAAAAAAATTTAAATAGTTTAATAGCACAATCTTCTACTTCTGAATAAATAAAAATTTAAAAGAAAGCGATTAATATGCCTTTAATAGAAGAATACACTCCGTTTTTTTCGGACATACAACCTAAAAAGAATGGAATAAAACCTTCTTATAAAAATAATGTTGTGTCTTCTGTCCCTGAATTTCCACAAGGTAAAGAATCTACACCTGAACCTAAACAACCTTCTGTTGATTCTACTGCTCCTGATTCTATTATTACTTCCTCTTCTCCTGTTATTGCAGAAAAAAGTATAAGTTCTGACAGAACAGATAAAGAAGTAGCAGATATTTTTTCAATTAAAGAAAAAGAAGAAGAAGAAGGAAAAGATGAAATATTATTAGGAGGTAGCAGTGGTGATATAGGCGACATTAGTATAGAGGATGTACAATTTCTTAACAATATGTCTGAAGAACCTAGTCTAGCGACAGAACCAGAAAAACAAGGAACTCTTTTTAAATGGTGGGAAGAAGGAGTAATAGAAGAAGCAGCAGAAGGTATTGCAGAACCTTTTATGCGTCATCTTGATGCAATAGTCGAGAGTCCAATAGATTATCTTTTAGGTGTAGATAAAAATGTAATAAGTAAAGAAAGTATTTTTCCAGATATAAATTATTCTGAAATGTCTAAAGAACAAAAACAAAATATTAACAATATAATAAAACAATTAAAAGAAGAAGCTAGAGAACTAGCTGTTAATAGATTTGTTAAACATGAAATACCTAAAATTCCAATTAAAACAGCATTGTCTATAGGTACAGGAGCTACAAAAGCAATAGATTTTATGTCGGACGCACTAACAGGAACTATGAAATACGCTCCCGGTGTAAGTTTTTCAGTATTACGTCCTGAAAATTCTTTATCTCCTGCATTTTTACCTGTACTTTCTCTAGAAGTTCTTAACAGCATAGCTTCTGATAAATCAGCAAGCAAAGATAATATGAAATCTTTGCCTTCTTTTACTAATTTTGATTTAAGTATGTATATAGGAGATAATCTTTTACTAAACACTTATCGTAATTTATTCCATGACCATACAGAGGAGATTATAGGAGAGGGTCTTGATAAATTTCAAAAAGCTAATTTATTAACGCCATTAGCAAACACTATTGGTAACGCAAAAGATCACGGAATTAAGTATGCGTATGAAGCTTTTGACATTCCAAAAGAAGAACAAAATGCGTGGACAACTTTTTTAACATATTCAACAGAATTTTTTTCAGATGTTCTTCTGTTTGGTTTAGGAGCACGAGCAGCAAAAGGAGTTAAAAAAGGAGCTAAAGAATTAGTATATACGGGATTTGTAAAAGCTGAACCAATACTAAAAAGTCTTAGAAATAGTCCTGTATCAAAATATGAAATGCCAGATGCTTTATTTAAAAAAATAACATCAAATAAATCTCCTGACATAAATGATCCTAAATATACTGGTGCTACACAAAAAGATAAACAAAAAAAAGTATCTGATAGTGAGGTAGAAGGGGAGCGTATTGTTGAGCGCTCTGGAAAACTTTCTTGGGTTCAAGAACAAAAAAGAAACGCTGACGCTGCTATAGGTGCAGCAGGAGCTATGACTACTGCAGAACATGTTTTTGAAGATAGTCCGTATAAAGATGCTGTATCTTTAACAGCAGGATTAACAGGTGCAATGTTAGGAATTTCAGGAATATATAAAGGAAATTATTTTCCTAAGATTGGTCCTGCAGTTTCTGTAGAAACTCTTTCAAACACCGTTAAAAAGTATTATCATCTTTCTAATTTTTTAATACAACGAAAAGCTAGAAAAACTTTAGGTAAAACTGGAGAAGATTATATTGATCCCTCTTCTGTTGATAATTTAGATGATATAAAAATAAAACAAGAAAAATTTCAAGAAGCTAGAAGTGATAATTTATATTTTTCTAGAAATAGAGGAGCAGATCCTTCTTTAGAGTCTAAGATGAATATGAACACACCTCAAGGAGAAATGGATCATTGGTTAAAGTTCTTAGGGTGGAGTGCTAAAGATATACGAGGTATGGAACAAAAAGCTGTAACATATTTCATAGATACTAAAAAACGTTTAGGAGACTCAGAAGAAACTTTTAGACAATTAAAACAATTAGGTTTAGTAAAAAATAACGGAGAAGTAAATTTAAACTATTATAAACAAGATTATGCAGTTGCAACACCTGATGAACTAGAGTTTATGAGAGAAATGGGGAATCTTATAAATAATATAAGTGATCCTGAATTTTTAAGAGGGTTACAAAGAATTGCTGTTCAATCTAGAAAATTATTTGAAGATTTAGGAACAGGATTAGGCAAAAGTCCAGAAGGTTCTTTAGAAAAATTTGAAAAACTACATTATTCAGTATCTCAAGTAATACTGTTAGATTTGTTTCAAAATGCTCAAGCTGCTTTAATAGGAAAAACAAATTTTAGTAATTTAGGAGGTTTTAAAAAACAAGATTTCTTTAATCAAGCTGCTGAACTTGAAGGTTTGATAGAACGCCAATCAAGAACGTTACTAGATAATTTTAACGCTATGAGATTTACTGAAACAAATTTAAGTCAAGATAAAATAGACTTAGCAGAACAGCTTAAAAATAGAATGTCTGATAAAGTTCTTAAAGATCTTGAAAGACAACAGATTATTTCTGAATCTTTAAGAAAGAAAATAGAAATTTGGGATTCTGAGATAACTAAACGTAATCAAGCAAAAATATCTTCAATCGCTAAAACTCTACAACTTGAAGATTTAAGTAAAAATGTCTTAAAAAGAAGACAACATGGGTATAATGTGTACACTAAAATATTTGGTAAAAAGAATGACGCATACCCTTTTTGGAACGAAACATCTGTAGGCACACCAAAAAATTCTCAAACTGGTTCTTCTTTGAAAAAAAGAACACTTGGGCCTGATATGGGAGAGGAAGTGTTGATGCACAGAGATGGTAAATTAGTAGAATCTGTAAAGGCTAGTAATAAAAGATATGAAGATATTTTTAAAAAAGGAGATGACTTAAACATCGACATAAAATATTTAGAAAGAGATGTTATGAGTTTGTTAAATAATAGTGGTGTATTTTCAGATAGAATAAGCAGTATTGTAAAAGATGTTCCAGCAGTGCTTGCTGATAAGAGATTAATATTTGGCTTACGTAAAAGAGGTTTAAAATTTCAACGTGATAAATTTAACAACGATGAAGAATATATAGATTTTTTAGAACAGGTAAGTGAAGACCTGCCTAATTTTTCACGATGGAGAAATTTAGACTCAACAGAAGGAACTTATTTAGATGATCTTGAAACACTAATAGCAGAGTATGAAAATTTTAGTGATATTATTCCAACAAAAATGAACGTTAGAGAATGGCACGGTATACGTTCTTATTTACTTAAACAAAAAGGAAATCTTTTTCGTTCAGGTAGAGTTGATGAATTTAATAGTTATAAGCAAGCTACTGAAAAATGGGATAATTTAATAGAAAAAGATTCTGCATATATGTACTTAGATGAAATACCTGATGAAAGATTAAAAAATAAATTAAAAAGTGTAAAAGAAGATTTGCTTAAAGCAGGACAACTACATAAAAAAGAAGTTGTGCCTTTTTATGATCTTATGTACAGAAGATTACAAAATAATAAAGGAATTGCACAAACTCAAATTTCTCCTGAGAATATGTTTGAAATGTTTTTTACAAGTAAAAACGGAGAATTTTTAAAAAGAAATGAATTTAATCGTTTATTTGTTACAAAGAGTAAAGAAGGTAAAATAGTTGTAGATAAAGAAGCTGTAGAGCTTTTACGTACTTCTTTTGGGTATGCTTTAACAAAAGGAAATATTAGTAGTAATCTTCATATACTTCAAGGAGAATGGGGTGTTTTATTAGGAAAGGAATATAATGATTTATTAACAGAATTAATACAGGGAAGAGTGTTAATTACTAAAGGAAGATTACCAGAACTTAAAGAATTAAAAGAAGATAATACATTTATAAAAAGAATTGTAGAAAAAATAGATGATGCAGATCAAACTTATTTTAGAACATTAGCAGACAGTTTATACGGATTACTTAGTTATAGAACTTATCAAGATATATCAAAGAAAGCTAGACAGGGAGGTTTAGTATCTAATGTAAAACAATTAGGACTTATTAGAGAAAGTATTATATCTTCTTTATTTTTTAGAACAGGAACAGATGGTGCATATGGAATAGGAAAACCAAGTTTAGCGCAAAAAATTGCTATGTCGCCAGATGCTAAAAAAGAAGCCTTAACAGAATTTGATAAGATAACTTTAAAAAAAGAAGTACGAGATGAATACGAAAAACTTCTTCCTGAAGACTCCATAGGAAAAGTAGAAGGAAATGCTATGGATGAAATAATAGAAGAGTTTGGACTTAATGGACGAAATCCTGATAAAACGGTACTGACTAAATTATCTGATTTGTTTGTAGAAGAACTTACTTTGAGTTCTATTAAATTTACTGAAAAAATAGATGTTAGAAGAGCAGGTGTGTTAGATCTTTATAATGGAGAACCAATAATAAAATTAGGTGAAAAATTAGATCTACAAACTATGTTAGCAAAATACAAAGTATCTAGACCTGAACTACAAAAATTATTTATAGCAACACACGGAGAAAAAATCGGAAAACAACATCTAAAAAATTTAGACGAGCTTATGGAAGTAAACACAATAATTAATTTTAATAGAAAAGCTATTGCTATGGGAGGCGTAGCAGGAGGGTATACTACTCAAATGGCTTTAGGCAGAGCTTACAATGTTATGAAAGGAGTGTTATCTCCTAGATATGCTATAATGGAAGCAGGAGTTATGCAAATGAGATTAGCTAGACAAGACCTTACTAAACGTATGTTTACTGATCCTAGTGCTGCTAGCATTGTAGTAGATTCTTTTATTAAAGGAAAAACCGATCCACAAACATTAAAAAAATTAAACTTAGTATTTGCTTCTGTGTTAGGAGAAGATTTAAATAAAACAGAAAAAAGTAAAATTAAAAATCTTGTAAATACAATAGCAGACAAAATTAGAATGGCTAATCAACCAAACTATAGCGAAATAAAAGATCGTATTGGATCTACAAAAAAGCAATCACTAGAAGAACTTCAAAGAAAAATTACAGATGATGTGATTAATATAGCACCAAAGTCAACAGTTCCTTCACCTGACCTTTCTTTAGATAACTTGTTAGAGCAACAAAAAAGAGAGATGAACATACAATGATACCATTAATAGGTCCAATACTAAGTGCCGTCAGTAGCATAGGCGGTACGTGGATGGAAAGTAAACTACAAGAAGCTAAAGCTAAGTCACGAGTTAAAGTCGCTAAAGCTGAAGCAGAAGCTGAAGTACACAAAAAGATCGCTGCAGGTGAGATGGAGTGGGAAAAAGCTATGGCTGAAGCCAGCGACGATAGCTGGAAAGACGAGTATCTTGTTATTGTGTTAACAGTACCCGCTATACTAGTATTCATACCGGGAATGGAAGACATAGTACAAAGAGGTTTTCACGTACTAGACACCTTACCTGATTGGTATCAGAACGGCCTTATGATTGCCATCTCTGCATCTTTTGGTATAAAAGGATTTTCTAAATTCTTACGAAAGTAGTTTATTGACGTTATCGTAATACGAATTTGTCAATACATTTAATCTTTTCATAAAATTATAAATAGGATAGGTGTTAGCATACTCAGGTAGTTTGTTATTCATCTCTTTAACAAAATCATCAGGGGGAACATTGGAGTATTCAACTTCGACGTTCCCTTCACTGTTTAAAAACACCTTCACTTCAGATAGTATTGTTTCAGCTTTTCTCATAATTTACTTGTGATAATAATAATAATAATAATAATTTAAATGTCCGTTAATTCACAAAACCCTGCAGAACACGCTAATTCCTGTGAAGATTTTGTCATGTCGCTATTTTCATACTCACTCAATAATTTCCAATCTATAGTCTTAGGCATATCTTTATTAAGTTTAGTATACTCTTCTTTAGTGCACTCTTGGTAAGGAGCTTGTCTGTACGTGTGGTCTGAATAAGGTAGAAAGCTAACTCCACTAAGTTTATCAAAGTTTTCATAACACCACGCACCTACGCTAACCCACTCTTCATCTCTAACGCTCACAGTTATTGATGGTTTGTGTTCACACCAGTGTTCGCTATATGTTAACCACATTTTAAGTTGGTCAATAGCGGATAAGTCTTTTCTGAAGACAGCGTTACTGTGTGAAGCTACAGGGAAAGAGAAGACTGTATTGTACTCAGGAGACATAACATCTGGCTCATTGGGTATACCTGCTTCTTTCAGAAACATTGTCAAAGGGTCTTTATTATCTCCTCTGACAGTCCTGATATAGTAGGGAGAATGTCGAGCGTGTATACCACTTGCTGAGTCGGTTAATTGACTTACTGTACCAGAGGGTTTAATACAAGTAACTGCGGCTGATCGGGGTATATCAAGTAAATCAGCCCACTTTATATTAACCGTAACAGCCTTCTCTCTTAGTTCGTTGAGTAGTTTAGTTAAAGGTTGTGTTGGTGTATTTAATAATTTGTTATCCATCAAGCCTGTAAGTGAAACACCTAACAAGCGTTCTTCTTCTGTAGTGTTTTTCCAACGTTTACGAATATAGTGAAAGTCAGTCAACGTTGCTTGAAGAGTTCCTAAGATTGTAGCATATTCAACTTTCTTCAACAAAGTTTCTCTAGTATCGTCAGGCTTACAGATAACTTCAGTTAAATTACAGAATTGATTAGGTTGTAATATTATCTCACTACACGGATTAGTTCCGTAAAGAACTTCGTTTGATCTACGACCATAGCGTGATGCTTGTTTCTGTGCAGAAGCTCTATTGAATATTCCACGCTCACCAGATTTACTCATAACCAATGCTAACCATTCTTGCATAAACGCTTCAGCATTAGGGCGATAAGAATATGATACAGAGTTGTTCGCTAGAGCACGTTGAGGCTCGTTAGTCCACCAATCACCTGCTTTAGCGTGACGCATACGAGTGTCGTCAAAGTCACTCAAGGAGAGTAGCGCAGAGCGTCTAACACCGCCGGATACTACAACTTCCCCTGCCTTGCAAACTATGTCGTGACACTCTAGGGAAGATAGCTTTCTTCCTTTAGCGTTTTTAAATACTTGTATAGTAAAATTGAATAAATCCTCTAACGGAGTAGGGCCAGAAGCTCTCCCACCAAAAGTCTTCAATCTAGAACCAGCAGGACGTATTTTGCTGTAATCGACTTTAGGGATACGATTAGTGTACAGGTAACTAATCAAATCACGAAAACTCCTAGCCCACCCCTCTTTACTGTCTGCTACTGAGATTGTGTCATCTGTTATCTCAAAACCATCTTCAGGGATAGATGGCAGCATATCAGTAAATTTCTTCTCTACAGAAAAACCTACTCCAGTGCCATTCATAAGAATGTACACTATTTCATCAAATGATCTAGGATTGTCTATAGGTATATACGAACAATTATAACCTGCTATGTTCTCTCGTTTCAAAGCAGGGCCAGCAGTCATCAACGCTCTCATCGAGGGCATGACTTGCAAATTAATAATTGCCTCTTTTAATTCGTTAAATATAGAATTTTGTTTTCCTAATTGTACTACGGGAGTATTCTCCCACATAAACGAGAGATAACGTTCTACAGTTTCATTCCAATTCTCTCGTCTACCTTCACTATCTAACCAACGAGCATACCTACTTTTATGGATGAAAGTTTGGTAGACACTTGGAAGGTCTATAATAGTCTGTTCGCTCATTTTTTTATATTCCGTCACCATTTTTTTCTATGTTTGATATAATCTTATTTAAATACCAAGAAGCTTTTTTTAAATCTTTTAATTTATTATTCTTATAATTACATCTCCATAAATACTTCATCACAGTTCCTCTACAGTATTCTTGAAAAGAGTAGAAATCCATCGTAGCTTCTATAGCATCTATGCACTCTATTCCATTCTCGTTAAGCTTATAGTGTACAGGATGATCTACCTCTTCATCTATATCTTCTTTAGAAGCATCAGTATCAGCAGTTACAGAGCATTTAATGTTTTGTGTTTCCATCATCATCATCATCATCTTCATCATCATAAGAAAGATTAACATTATCGTCTAGTGTAAAGTTAATCTCTAACTGTTCATCACTACTTTTAAAGTTTACTTTCGGAAGGACAGGTTCTGTTTTATGAGGGTTAGTATACTTCTTGTGATCTTTAAAGAAAACTATGTTACTGTTAGGATCAGATCCGTTTCCTTTTTTATCTTTTGTATTTTTACTATTCCTCTCTGCAACCTCTTGTAAAGCTTTATCGTAGTCACGTTCTTTTTCTCTATCTCCTAAGTACTCTGCCCCTCTATCATAAATAAAATCACAAGCTTCGTCAAGTAATGCAACGATACCTGCCGCCATAATTGTGCAAACACTCTCTTGATTATTTTCTTGGACTCTAGAAGTTTGGTCTAAAACTGATACATTAAAACCACCTGTAGGTGCACCATCAGCATTAGAACGAGTTTCTTCAAGTATAAGAAAAACTCTTTGTGGCTTAACAGCTTTTGACAAAGAACTTATTATTTCATCAAGCTTATCTAACGCACTTGTTGCTTCTTCAAACCTATTTAAAACTTCTTCATTAGCTTTATCGTGCTCTTTTATTTCTTTTTCTTTATTGTCTTTTTTGAGACGTTTACTAGTTTTTGCAGATTTCTTGATCTTTTTTTCTTTTTTTTCGTTGTCATCATCCATTCGTCGGGTATCCTGTCTTTACCGTATAAAAAACCGTATCTTTCACACCACCCACCATAAGTTGTTACAGATGCTTTGTCAAGCCTGTTATTGGGATTTGAAAATATAAAACGAATATCTAAATCAGGATATTGTTCTTTTATTAAAAGATGTTTTACTCTGTCTCTTGCATTAAACCATCCTTTTGTTTCTATAAAAAAATCAAACTCTTCTATATAAAAATCAGGAGTATACGTACGTATCTTAGGCACATACAGTACTTTGTAATTTTCATACTTAAAAGGAATTCTACGTTTTTTTAAATCATTAGCAAATTGAACTTCAAAACCAGAACGGTAACGTATACTATGGTGTAGTGGCATATATCTTTTTAGGCTCGTATGAAGATATTATTCTTCTCCACCTATCCTTTATATAATTGTGTAACTTCTTGCTTTTCTTTTTTAAATAATCCTCGTTATATTCTACAGAAGAGTTAACAGTTTCTTCTAAGAACACGACTGTATGATTTATATTAAGCACTCGTTCTATATTGTCAAATTCTTTATCGAGATGAGTGACAAGCCACGGAAAGTCGCTATCATCCCAGTATGTGTTTATAGTCTTACCGTGTGCTTTCTTTACAGTTAAAGAGAGACTATTTTGACTACCTCTTAAAGTCTTTGTTATTATGTCCCCGCCTTGCTTTTTGTAATTCTCCATGTGTATATAATATACGTTAGGATTACTTGAAGGATCTAGTTCAGAAAATCTGTGTTGGTGTAATAAAGGCATAATATGCTGTTACCGCCAATCTTGTTCGCCATCTAATAATTCATCTATACGCTCTTGTAGAACATTCGCCGCAGTATTGTAACGCCCACCGTCTTGTTCCATAGATTTATATTTTCTTATTAAATGCAGCATTTCATGGCGTAATACACGCAATATGTTTTTTTTCATTTCACTGACAGCCATAATATTTTTATCCTTTCTTTTTAAAAATTCTTCTTCTTTTAGCTATTTGTTTTTTCATCTTAGATTTTTTAATTTTTTTAATATATTTAGAGATATCTAAAAACTTTTGTTCTTTATCATAACTCATCTACGTGATCACCGTCTATCAAAGGAGCTTCTTTTATACGCCCAGTTTTAAAATCATAATGTAACTTTGTACATAATCCTGTCAAACCTGAAAACCTATTCTTTATAACTCGTACATATGTTGTGTGTCGTTCTATTACGCAATCAGCTTGTCCGTTGCGCTCTAATCCTATGACAATGTCACTTAATTGACCTATACTGTGAGAGCCTCTTAAATCACTTAAACTTACATTAACAGAACCTGTTTCATGTGAACCATTAGAGGGTCTTCGTAGATGCGATACTAAAAATAAAGTTATGCCCAATTCTTGCACTAACGTACGTAGCTTCGTTATACAAGAGTCGATTGTCTTTCTCTCATCTAAAGTACTGTCTTGTGCGCTCACTAATATAGATATATGATCGAGAAGAATATACTTACAACCCAGAGCACGAACAAGGTAACGAATACGTGATATAATATTCTCGATTGTGTTTGATCCGAAATGGTCAAAGAAATAGAATCTACTAGTTCCCATAGTTTTATCAAAAGCATCTTTATATTCTCCTTTAGTATACTCACAATCAGGAAGATGTAACAGTTTATTCAAGTATATGCTCATAATACTTTCTGCAGTAGTACGAACACTTTCTTCCATGAACATCAACCCTAAGTTGTCAGAAGTCTCTTTAAATATGTGATACACTATCTCTCGTAAAAAACTGGACTTGCCAATTCCTGTACCTGCACAGATAGTTACTAATTCTCCTCGTCGTATTCCGTATGTCATATTGTTAATACCCTTAAATGGATAATCAACTTCTGCTTTAATTGGCCCTTCTATCAAAGTATCCCATAAGGATGCCCCTGCTACAATACCATCAGGTGCGTATACTTCAGCATTCCACCAATCAGCTTCAAAATTCTCTTCACAATTATTCGTTATATACTCGTTAGCATCTTTATAACGCATACGCATAATTTTAGCTTTAGGAGAAAGCAACTCAGCAGCTTTCTTAGAGTACTTTCTGCCTTGTTCATCATTATCGAAAGCTATGATAATATTCTCAAAGCTCATAAGATATTCGTAATTTTCTTCTATGTCTTTACAAGAACCTGCAATACCTGTCTTTACACTCACTACAGGCCACTTCAAACCAAATATTTGATGTGCAGATAATGCGTCTATCTCCCCTTCTACTAATGTTATATACTTTCCACCTTTCTTAAAAAGATGTTGTCCAAATAACTTAGAACTAGAAATGTCCCCTTCAGCCTTAAATTGTTTAGTCTTAACGACACGTATCTTATTCCCAATATGCTCACCGTCATTGTTGAAATACGGATAGATGTGTCTACTACCGTTATCTTTAACTGTTACAGAGTATTTCTGACAAGTCTCTCTATATATCCCTCTATCTTTGATGGAAGATAGCGTACCAGAACTTAAATGAGAAAAGTTTGTTCTGACACTTTCTGTGCTATCTACTTCATTTTCTTCTTGTTGTTGTTCTTCTTCTTGTTGTTCTACTCCTTCAAGAAAAATCGATCCTCTTCTTCGTTGACAAGAGAAACAATATGTTCCATCTTCATAGACAGCGAGTGCATCAGTGCTACTGCAATCTGGACACGGTTGGTGTGCTTTAATTACTTTACCCATACTATTTCCCTGTTGTTTGTTGTTACTGACACAATGCTACTTGTTTCTATCCACACTTTAGCACCACAACTTAACGGTTTATTAGGAGAGTATACCACTCTACTTGGCCCTTCTATATTTACCTCTACTCCATATACGTTGTCTTTATATGTCTTAACAGTAATTACATTCCTATTACCACCGTCTTTTTTATTTGCACGTATCTGATGTTGATTTACGTGTATCTTCTTTTTCATAAAAATACGCTTACAATATTTCTTCTACTTTAGGTTCTAACGCTACCGTAGTAAAATATTTTAATCCGTTAGAATATTGAAATACTCTAAGACCATCTCCGTCATTAGCATCAGACCAACACTCTTCTTTATAATTACAATACATGCAATTCTTTTTAACTACCATATTTCCAGATACGCCATACTCTTCGGGATCATAGCATCTCTCAGGTATCTCTTTTGATTTAACAAGTTTTTTAAGATAGCGAACTCTCTCAGAAGCTTTTATAGTCATAAGTTCATCTATACTTAGTAATGCTAATTCTCCAGAGTTTTTATTGATAGCAAAGAATGCCCCTTCTTCTATATCTAAGGCTTCCATATACGCACTTATTTGTCCTATGTACCCAAATGGATCGTCACCTTGGAATAGAGTTCCTTTAGAAAATTTCTTAAAACTAAAATCTGACGCTGACTTAACATCGACAAGAACTCCGTCTATGACTGCATCTATGTGCCCGGTGATACCCTCTAAAACAACTTCCGCTTGTTGTTTCTCTACATTGTGTCCCGCTTCTTTAGCGAAATACAATAATACTGCTTCTAACAGATGACCGTAAAAGAAACGCATTTTGTTAGATGAACTTTCTTTACGTATTTTTTTATCACGTACCTCATACCATAATTTACGATCTTCTCTACCTATAGCAGACAACCTTAATCGTTTACGTTCTCCCTCTGATGGTGTTAAGAGACGTTCCATATCCTCTTTTATAGTTGTTAAAAAACTGTCTAGATTATCCTTATCTAATTCTTTTTTACCGTCAAGCAATAGTGTGTCAATATCTGACAATAGAGTATTGATATTCTTATTTTTATTCATGTAAACTTCTACTTTTAAAATGGTACTATACTACTATAAGTATTTTAATTGCCCCGTCCCTCGCAAATTAAAAATTTCTGGTCTTATTCTCCAGAACCCCTACTATTCAAAACAGATGTATGAAAAATATCTTTAAAGAAAAAAAAGATAAAAAACTCTAAAGGAAGGTCGAGTTTGTTTTTTTTCTATAGATTATCATCTTCATCATCGTCGTCGTCGTCATCGAAAGGAGTTTCATCTTGGGATAAAACGTATCCCTCAGTTTCTTCTTCTAAATCATCTCCTTTTCGTGATTTCATCTCTACAAAATCTATAACCATAACTCTGTTTAAAGATGCGCTAGTTCCACTTTTGGTTTTATATGTCCAATCAAAAGGAGTTACAGAAACCTTGATACGGCTTCCATTACCTATCTTTAAATTAGAGGGCCATAAGTTTTTAGCACTATCTAATACTTCTGGAGCAAGTTTAGATTTAGCAGTGATAAAATTCCCTTTGTGAGAAGTATCTTTACCATCACCATTGTCTTCACCTTTTCTGACAGGGATACGCTCGTCTTTAAGTTTTTTTACAGTATCCTTATCTAGATTACAGATATCTACTTGATATTTATTTGACATAGAATTAGGCTCAAATACGCTTGCCCATTCTGCCGTTCCATATACTATCATTTAATAACATTCCTTATTTTTAGGTTTCATGTTTAATGTGTTTCAGCCCAATTACGCCCTACTTTAGCATCAGCGTTCAAAGGCAACCGAACTCTAAGTATAGACCCTGCTTCTTGCATTGTCAAGTCTGCTCCTTTTAACATCATATCCACGTCATTTTTATGTACCTCATACTGCATTTCATCATGTATTGTATTTACTAAGTTTGCACGTAATCTATGTTTTTTTATGTACTCATCCATGCAGATAGACCATTGTTTACAAGATATAGCACCAGCACCTTGTAATAAAGTATTCAATGCCGCATGTTGGTGTCGTATATATATTCTTCTACCGTCTAATCCTTGTATAGAACCTTTCTCTGCCATTTTTTGAACTTTCTTTATAAGATTGTCTAATGCTGGCATATTCTTTAGGAACTCTCGTTTTAATCTAGCACCTTCCTTCGCTGTACCACCTACAACACTTCCTAATTTATCCACCCCTGCTCCGTATAGAAATGCGTAAATAAAACGTTTACTTTCTGCTCTAGTAGACAACCCCGCTGCTTTCATATTCGTAGTGTGTGGATCACCATTGAGCACTACATCTATGTACTCTTCATCCCTCATGTAATGCGCTAACATACGTAATTCTAAACCTTTAGCATCCATACCTACGATACGGTATTGTTCAGTAGGGACAGACCAACATTCTCTACATTCTTTACCGTATGGTTTGTCAACCGACACAACATTCGCCATATTAGGATTAGAGTGTGTCATACGGCCTGTAATTGCACCCATAGTGTACACACTTCCATGCACCCTATCATTTTGGTCTAGATTTTCTAACCACGCCTCTACGGTCTTCCATCGAGTCTCTAGCATCTTCCACTCAGATAGCTTCTTTGCTGACTCTGGAGCATTGTCAGGGACAGTAGCTAAGTTTTCTTCACATATTTTAGGTGCACCTTTAGGTGTAAAAACTTTAGGTCGCCAACCACACTCATTCAATCTTTCTACGATTTGTTTAGGACTAGCTAAATTAAATTTTCTATACTCAAATTTAGAAAAAGGACCGCATACAACATCAGGATTGCTCATGCCTTTTAAGTTAACTTTAGATAATTTACCGTCCTTGTTGTACTTAGGTGTAATTTCTTTGAGTAACTTAGGTCTAGGTTTAAAATATTTTTTTATTTCTTCTTCTATCAATCTAGCATTACGTTTTGTTTCACTAAAAAGTTTTACAGCTTTACTCCTATCTAGATAAAAACCATATATTCTTTGCTTATAGATTATGTGTGCTATTTTATGTTCTAATAGAATACTTGATTTAGAAAAATCTTTACCTTCTTCTAATAAATACTGATATAACTTAGCTGTTAGTGCTACATCTCTTTTACAATATGTTAGCATCTCTTCACTAAATTTAGAAAAATCATTATGTTCTAATTTATTAAAACCAAATAACTTTCCCCAATTATGTAGACCATGACCACCTTCACGATTAGGTTTAAAAAGTCTAGACATTACCAAAGTATCTTGAACATTCTTTAATTTAATTTTTGTATCCCATAGTTTATTTAAAATAGGAAAATCAAATTCTATACCGTTATGTGCTACAAAGATATCTTCATAATCTATATATTCTTTTAAACTTTCTTTGTCAGTAAATACACTAAATACATTAGTTTTGATATCAAGACAAACAACACACCAAATCATGTTGACATTCTCGATGCTGTTAGTTTCTATATCTATTACGATTATTCTGTTAGCCATTAAAAATGCTCTATCTATTTGATTTATTTAAATAAATTTATGCTTGCTTTATCAGCTATTATATGTATACTATAGTAACAACATGATTTTAGCAAGCTTTTTTTTATTTTTAACTTTAGGGGGTTATTGAATAATTATGATGAAAGTTAAAACACAACGTAAAAATATAGAACATACTTTACCAGTAAAAGGTCTTAGTATCACTACTGGAGAATTATCAAACAGTATTCGTAATGCTGTAGGCGGTAAGATATTCAATGTTCAGTTTATAAAAAAAGATGGTAATGAACGCAATATGACTTGTAGATTAAATGTTACAAGTCATTGTAGTAATAATGCACCTACAGTAAATACTAAAAAATACTTAGTAGCTTATGAGATAGCTAAAGAACGATACCGTAACATCAATGTAGAAACAATATTATGGATAAAGATAGATGGTGTTAAATGGTTGTTTGATAGAAAAGCTAATTTAGAAGATGTATCATTAGATTATTACATGACTGATAAGAATAAAAAATGAATATATTCCATCTAGATAAAAGTCCGTATCTTTGTGCAATATATCATTGTGATAAACACGTTGTTAAAATGATATTAGAGACTGCACAGATGTTATGTACTGCTTGGAGACAAGAGGAGAAGTATCCTTTAAGTCTTTATAAACAAACACATTTAAATCATCCTATGTCATTGTGGGTTAGAAAAACTAAAGCTAATTACCTATGGAGTTATAAGTTATTCATAGAATTACAACGTGAGTATACGTATCGCTACAATAAAAAACATGCTTGCGGTAAGTTTAACAGTGTGTTAAAAACTGTTCCACCTAGTCTAGAAAAACAAAACATAGAAGAAAAAGAATGGACAGAACCACCTCAATGTATGCCTGATATTTATAAAAAATCTAATTATGTTCAAGGCTACAGACAATATTACGCTAAAGATAAGTTTAAGATAGCAAATTGGACTATTAGAAATACGCCTCAATGGATGTTAGAGCGATGAAAAAAATATGGATGGACTTAAAGAAATCTTCTAGATATTTTTGTGTTTTCTTGTTAGTGTTATTTTTTGTGTTTGTCATAATAAATGTGGTCTACGCTCTTATAAATAAAACATATGCTGCAAGTATGATTAACACAACTCAAGAAAGCTGTCTTGCTGAAGCTATTTACTTTGAAGCTAGAGGAGAACCATTGTTAGGTAGGATAGCTGTAGGGGTAGTAATTCTTAATAGAGTAAAAGAAAAACAATTCCCAAACACCATATGTGGAGTAGTACATGCAGGGCACTACAACGATAAAAATGTTCCATTACGTAACAGATGTGCTTTCAGTTATTGGTGTGATGGTAAACCAGAAATTGTCAGTGACTTAACAGCGTGGACAGATGCTGTAGTGCTAACACGTTTAATACTTCATGGTATAACTGTCAGATCAATTTTGTCAGCTAATCACTACCATAGTATTTTTGTCAATCCTAAATGGTCACAGAATGTGAAAGAATTAGCGATAATAGGAAATCATAAATTTTTTAAATTGAAATAACAAATAATTTGTCAACCGATTTTTGTCAACATATTAAAAAAAAAGGATAAATGTATTTTGTCAACACATAAAAAAACCAACCAATACAGTAGACCAACTTATGAAACTAAACAAGATTTGAAGAATGAAAAAGCTATAGCTGAGTATGTTATGGAGAGATTAGGCATTCAGCAATTAGTTAAACTGCCTAGAAAGTATCAGATAGACTACGGTGTTATAAATCGTGGAGAGGGTAATAAAAAGTATATGACAGGATTGCTAGAGATTAAATGTAGAACTACACCTAAAAACAAGTATGATACGTACATGATATCTGCTGATAAGATTAACACTGCGTTACAGTACTATAATAATTTTAATTTAAGTTTTAATCTAGTAGTGTCTTGGTCTGATGTAATAGGAGTTTTTAAATTAGATAGTAAGTTTACTCCGCATATAGGTTTTAATGGGCGTTTTGATAGAGGAGATTGGCAAGATGTTGAACCAGTGTGTTATATTAATACGAAAGATTTTAGCGACATATAATAAAGGTATGTTTCATATTCTGCTATTCTGTATGAGGAATAGTGGTAATGTTAATAGTTTTTTCTGGACGGCACATATGGAACATTTACGTAGATATAGAAAGTACAGTACCCAGTATATTACATCAAAGAAATAAATGTTTTAAGAAACTTATTATTATTATGCAATACGATTATGATTTAGTTTTTCCTATACTGGATATACATAGGTCGTATGTTTTAAGAGAGAGTAATACTAAACCTAAACACGTTGATCTAGTGTGTGTTAATAGTGACACAATAATAGCTACTGAACACCTACATAAAATAGAGGTGTTAGAATATCGTTGTGATCGTTTAAATGCTGAAGCAGAATTATTTTCATGTATGGGTATATACTCTAATTCACCTTATTGGGATACTTGGGAAAGTAAATGGAAACAAGCAAAAATGAAGAAAAAATTTAAAGGTTGCTTTTCCGTTTAAAATATGCTAAGACATTGTTTGAGATTAATCGGGTTTATTTTCATTCGCACACATACATACATATTTTTTACGAGAGGGTATATGGAGAATGTTAAAACGAAATGAAAAGATATATTCGGAATTAGCTGAGAAATCTAACTTTAAGAACTATCCTATAATAGAGATAAATAAACGATCTCTAGATGGTCAATACAATGTATGGGCCTACGTAAAACAGAGTGATCGTTTAGACGTAGAGGGTATAGGTGTTCCTGAGAAAAACGAGAGTATAATTAACAATGCTTTAGGCGGTTGTTGGATACTTATTGCTGTACATAAGAATAAAAGAATTGCTACTGAGACTATGAAGAAAAAGTATGGTTCTAATTGTTTTAAAACAGAAGTGTGTACTAATGCACATATTAGCTACAGAAGTACACCTGAGTATCTAGAGGGGGTATAATTAAAATGACATCTACTATAGACGGAATGAGCAAAGAAATGAAAGAATACTATTCAACTTGGGGAAGTGAAGGTCTTCGTTTTCATAGAGAATTAGATACTTCTAAAGAGTATTTATGCAGACCTTGTGGAAGTTCTCAAATAGGCTTTGAAGCTCGTGTAGACATAAACAATAAGATTATTGCGGGGCCGTATGCGAACTATATCTGTTGCGAGTGTGGAGCAGAGAACCCTATTCTGGTGTGTAAGAGTACAGGAGGTGTTTATGAATATGCTAATAAAAAGTGATGGGGATTTAACCGATGACTGATAAAGATTTATATTTACAACAAGAAAGATCATGGTTAAAAGAAAAATACAATACACTCACAGAAGAAAATACGATTTTACGTGAGAATGTGAGAGCACTAAATGAGCAATATTACAATGCTTTAAAGCACATTAAGGAACTAAAGAAGGAGTATAAAACAAAATGACTATTATATGGCTAAGTGGAATAGTAACAACATTAATTTTATTGTTAGGTAGTGCTAGTCAATCTAATTCTGATATGCGAGATTTCTTAGATACACTATCACAAGATTATAAGAATGGTTGCACATTAGAATATATAGGTAAGACTGACGCTACTACTTTAGGAGATATAAAGTATGTGTTTTCTCATAAAGGTGGAGAGGGTCAAGAATATATATATTTTCAAATGGGGAATTGTGACAATGACTAATGATAATATTTGGATAGTCGATGATGGCACTTTGGATACAGTTGTTGAGTATAAAGGTGTTTGGCATCGCTATAGTCAGGAGTATAGAGATAGTTTTGAGAATGATGACAAGTTCTTAGAAAGTGTAAAAGACGATATTGACGGTTTTACGTCTAGACTTGTGGTATTCTTGAACTCTAAACCTAACGATAGTATACGTAGTGAAGAATGGTATGATGATTTTGCTAAAAGCTTAACACGTTTAAGTAATACTAAACGTATGAAACAGATATAAATTTTGTCAGCCCTTAAACCAATTTTGTCATCACGTTTTTTTAATTAACAAAAGGATTTTGTCAAAATGAAAGAAGAAAACAACAATTTAGGTTTCGCTAATCAACTTCGTGTCGTCCTCGATATCGACATGAGTTTAAACAAAAAGAAAGAGCTACGTTCTACCAAATCACTTGAGGATAAAAAAGTAGAAGCTACTCAATTATTACGTACTCTAAAAAAGTCAATAACTACTACGGGGTATGATTGGCCCCACAATGATAAAATAGTACATATGTCAGTATCAGATAGTGAAGACGTTACCGTTTTTAATATTATTGAAACGTCTTAACATCTTGACATTTTAGCATATTCATGCTAGGAGAATGGCACGGCAAATTGAATAGAAACTACAGTAAAAAAAAGAGAGAAAGAGAGGGTTTAATGAAAAACAAAACTTTAAAATCTGTTGATAAAGAAATAAAGATTGTTATTGATTTTGTCATTTCAGAAACAACTACTAAAAAAGAAACTATTCAATTATTACGTTCTCTAAGACGATTTTTAAGAAGACACATGGCAATAGAGCTAAGAGATGATTATTGGATTGATAGTTCTAATATAATGAGTATGTCGGTATCGAATAGTGAAGACGTAACCATTACTGAACACCTACATAAAATAGTGACCGTTTTCAATAAGTATTGATACGCCTTGACATTTTAGCATATTCATGCTAGGAGAATGGCACGATAGCTTTAGTAAATGACGGGGTGAGTGTATGGATATTATAGATATGTCCGATTTAAACCGTGAAGAATACACAAAAAAAGATTGGAAAAAAGAATATAACAAACGTTACGATCAATTAGAAAAATGTAGAGAAGCTAGGAAACGTTACGAGCAATCAGAAAAATGTAAAGAAGTTAGGAAACGTTACAAGCAAACAGAAATATGTAAAGAAGCTAACAAACGTTACGAGCAATCAGAAAAATGTAGAGAAGCTAGGAAACTTTACAGGCAATCAGAAAAATATAAAGAAGTTAGGAAACGTTACGAGCAATCAGAAAAAGGTAAAGCACTAGACAGAGCAAAGTGGACAAAACGTAAAGCACAGAAACTAAATGCTACTGTTGCTTGGAAAAACGAAAACAAAATATTTTCTATTTATTTGAGAGCACAAAGAAAAACAAAACGAACTGGAAAAGAATATCACGTAGACCATATAATACCTTTACAAAATAGTAATGTTTGCGGTTTACATTGTGAGAGTAATTTAAGAGTAGTACTAGCTAAGACTAACAATGTTAAAAATAATTCTTTTACACCAGAGATCGAGAAAAGAGTTATTCAATTAATGACCCAAGACCAACTGAAACTTAAACAAGTACAGGAGTAACAACACAATGGCACACGAAGTAGAAACAATGGCGTTTACTGGTGCATTACCTTGGCACGGTTTAGGTAATGAAGTATCCAACACTATGACTTCTAGTGAAATGCTAGAAGCTAGTGGGTGTAACTGGGAAGTACAGTTGACACAAAATCATTACCCTAGTGACCATGCTCACAAGGCCGGGGAAGCAGTTCCAGAAAGTTATTTTATTGAGCGTACTAGTGATGGCTCTATCTTAGGCCCGTATGTTGCGGGTAGCCAATATAAATGCTTTCAGAATAGTGAATTGTTTGATTTCTTTACACCGTTTATAGATGATGGTTCTATGTTCTTGCACACTGCAGGTTCGTTATTCGGTGGTAAAAAAGTTTGGTGTATGGCAACCACTAATGAAGGTTTTACGCTAGGTCAAGATGACGAAGTAGTTAACAATTTATTGTTTACTATCAATCATACTGGTATGGAAGCTAACTCCGCACTCTTAACACCTATTCGTGTAGTGTGTAACAATACTATGCGTATGGCTTTAAACGGTGCTGGTGATGTTGTTAAGCACAATCACAAAACGCCTTTCGATGCCGAAGCAATGAAAGTTGCTTTAGGTATGGCTAGTGAACAATTCGGAGAGTTTGAAGAGTTTGCTAAAGCTATGGCTAAAAAGGTTCTAACTGGTGCAGAGGAACTTGAGTTTTTTAAGTATGTCTTTGGCGGGAAGGAACGTGAAGGCTCCAACGGTGAAGTAATACACTCCGAAGGTGTCAGAAAAGCTTTAGCGTATAATCGAGGTCAAGAGTTTAAAGCCTTAGGTACGTCATCGAGCACAGGAAAACGTAGCGGCCCGACTAAACAAGAACTCGCAGAGAAAAACGAAGCACTCGCACGATCAATGCAAGAGTTAATTGACGATATCAAAGCGGGTAAAAGTATAGATGCTTTGAAACTTGACCAAGAACTTATCAGCGAACCTGTCCCAACAGAAACTGTCACTGTATCGCCGTCTTCGTCATCTTCAACGCCCGGTGTTGTCAATCCCGGCTTTGATAAAGAGAGCGCAAAAGGCACTCTGTGGGG
>Ga0114910_1000420_pt1 | contig 21513 bp, 25 predicted proteins | sample MalvireepMed_908_FD_83500 | JGI IMG/M metagenome (GOLD analysis project Ga0114910, IMG submission 83500) | Marine viral communities from the Global Malaspina Expedition - Malaspina viral metaG DeepMed_908 | ecosystem: Environmental > Aquatic > Marine > Oceanic | place: Mediterranean Sea...
ACTGTTACCAAATTAGTGATACCAAGGTCTTCAAGTCTTTCTAATAACGCTTCACCAAGAAATCCAGCGGCACCAGTAATTAAATATCGTTTATTTTTATCAAGCATACAATTAATTTCCATATACTATGTCTATCCAGTTTTCAAAAGGCCATTCTTCTTTAAACTCACCTATCTCTTCGGGTCTATCCTGATAAATTTCTTTAACTTTTTCTATATCTTCTTTTCTCATACCCTTGATATTGATTTTGTTTGGATATTGACCATCACTTACCAACTCTACCTTTTTTACACAATGTCTGTTACGAGTACCTAAAATCTTGTGTCCATCGCCCTCAGCCATTTGACCACCTTGCAGTTCCCAGTCATGAGGACTCCAATTTGGTTTTAAATATTTTAAGAAATATTCTCTATTCCAAATAGAAAACTGTCCTGTTATCCTATAAATGAACTGATTTGTTGATCTCTGATTTAACTCAATAATATCAAAATTATCAAACTCTTTATATGTACTAACATCGTTTGGTGATCTTGCATATTGAAGTGATGGTTGCAAATCTATCCTCCCAATTTTATTGTCTTTAGCACATATCTTTAGTAACTCTTTAAATAACTCTCTATCAAAAGGTCTTACAACACAAAAATCATCAATACCAAAAATGAAATTTTCATCATCAATGCTATTAAAAAACTCGATTAAATAATTAGACCAACCTTTGGCGCCACCAACTTGTTCATCAGCCATTGAGATAAACTCAAAGTTATCTGGTAATTCAAAGTCTGGTTTGCTAAAACCAAGAATCTTAACCTCAAAATCATCGCCCCAATATTTGTTAAAAAAATGAGAAAATGCTTTAATCACAAACATATGACGATCACACGTGGGAATATAAATCTTCATTCTACCAGCCAGAACCTCTTGGACCATCAAGTGCTACAAGACGTTCTTCTTGTAAAGGTTCGATTAATGAAAATGGAAACCCTGATGGATAATAAGGATTGTTTCTGCCATGATTTATCTTCCTAATAAGTGACCAAGTTGTGTACTCCAATCCAATAAAATTGGTTTCCAGACCAACATTTTTAGAGTGCCATCTTAATAAACCGTGATTTGAAATTTTGTGATCAATTTCTGGTCTTTCCCTTGGTGAAATTTCTGGTATAGACATCATATTTTTCTCATAGTCACTTCCTTCTGCTAGGTAGTCACCAATGTTGTCATACAGACCACCAATACTATCCATTCCTTCAGAACCAGAAATGATCCATGGATCATTATAACCAAAATTGAATTTATTGTGCCACCAATTAGAAACATACATTTTAGTACTGTCCAGTTTGTCAAATTCAATAAATGGTTCATAATACACTATATCAAATCTACTATTCAATACAAAGTCATAGGTTTTGCCGGTTTTTTCCTCTTGCTTCTTTTTAAGTTCCACACTTTTCTGGAATGAATACCACCTACTATACATGCTTTGCAGTTTAACTTGGATATCAGGGGTAAAACTATATTGAGTCGAACCAGTAGAAAATGGATGGTCAAATGTTATTTGGTCTTCTACTTGATAATCACAAGGTTTATACCCCTCTATTAATTCCTTTTCAGAATCTTTGCTCCAAGTGTGAAAAAATACATCAACATCGTGATCTTTCATGACGTTTTCTTTCATACTTTCCATGCCAGATTCAAATGACACTGGAACACCACTGTCATTTTGACCAGACGCCAATCCGTGTAAACACAACGCTATTTTCATACTAAAGCACCTTTCATTAATTCAATGTCTTTGACATCTTTTGGTTCTGATCTCTTCTTTTTGAGATCATGGATGACCCCAATACTAGCAAATTTTACATCATCAAAATAGAAATGGTTAAAATCATTATACAAAATATCATCCTTTCTAACAGTGTAGTTATGAATTTCTTTATTGTGTTCGTTAATTAAGTGATTTCCCTGCATAGGAACAACGTTCCCACCATAGAGGTAGTCTAAGTCCTGACCTTCCCTCATACCATACGCAGACATTACTGAACTTGCAGTGACACAAATATCATCACTATTATATTTATTTTCCTTTGTCCACTCTTTCAACCCCTTTATCAGGTGATTATATCTCTTATAATCCTGTATTACAGCACCATTTAGATAACTTAAACTATTGTTATTAAAAAAGATTCTAGATAATCGTAACGTTTCCTCATGAGTATCGTTAATGTGAACAGAGTGGTTGTCTATATTATATAAATCTCTAATCTTTTGTTTGACCTCTTGTACTGTATCTACACAATCAAATTCTGCTAAAAACGCATATGTTGGACTATTTGGTGCACTTGAATAACAAAAATGTGCTTTTAAGTTGAAACCATGAAATTCGTTAGAAAAATCCCCACCCCAATTTTCACCATCATACATTTGTCTCATTAAATTTAATGGGCCCTGACCAGTTAATATTGCACCTTTTTCATGGATAACATCACCATTTTCCATCAAAATCCTTCTCACTTCATTTATATTTTCTTTAACAGTAGCCGCAGGAAATAGAGTTACTACATACGTGTTTTCTTTCATTTTAGCATACTGTATTGCCATCGCATCACACACCCTAAAACCTAAACCTTTATCTCTGAAGAAATAAGATGTACAATCTTCTTGTCCTGCTGTGGGATCGGATGTCTCTTCATAATTTATTTGTTTATCATGAGTTAAACACGATGCTAATCTATGTGAACCATTTAGCAAATAACCATCTTTGTTCACTGGAACTGGAGCAAGTTCTGGATCATAGCCATTGTCTTTAATAGACTCGTTTATTGATCTAAATGTGTCAATATACGTTTGAAGGCTGTTTTTTTCTTGGTTATCATACTCTGTAAACCCATTCCAAACATTTATGTGGCTTGCATAAACATTTAAACCAAAATCTGTGTCATAATCATTTTCTAGATGTTCTAAAAATAAATGTTTTGCCGCAACATCAAAACGGTTAAACTTTAATAAATTTTTGGGGTCTGTATAAGTCATGCTCCTAGTGGATCCACAGCCTGTTCATGTTTTGTACTAACTATTCTTATTGGTGTTCTAGTTAAGTTTTCCCATTTATTAGCACTATCTCTTTCGTCTGCTTGATAAAAGTAAGGTTTGTGTGGAGCAACAACCATATGTCTTGTTTGTTGCCATGCACATCCTAAGTCAAATGGGGTATTACGTTTATAAACAAAATCTTTAGCAGTTTCAGAGATGACTTTTCTGTATTTATCTGTTAAATACAAAATAGCATGAGTAGCGAATATTTTACCTATTCTTGCAAATCCATTACCTATATCCATGGCTATATAATTACCATCACCATGAGATGTGCCTAGATAAACTGCATCTGTATCATCTGGAACTTCAATTATTGGGTTAAAATCTTCAGTAATCTTAGCATCGTCTTCTAAGATTAGTAAGGGTAATTCATTATTTTCATTATCAAGAATATCGATGTGAGATTGTGCACATCCCCTGTAATGATATATTGTTTTAGGAGTGTCTGATGGTGGTTCAACTATTCTTGCTGACAGTCTTTCATGGTTTTTAAGACCGATTTCATCAAACTGTTTAACCATTGATGCCGCATTATCTTTATCTTTATCTAGATTTACCCAACAGCATCTTACATCACGAATATCAATTTTCATAACAAATAACCTTTTGTCTACCTATTTTTTACCTATATGGTATTTTGGTATCAGTTCCCATTCAGACTTATCTTTATATGAAATTATTTTAATCTGTCCAACAGAGGCTACTGGCTCTGCAATTTTGTTTTTATCTACTACTTTTACTAGTTCCCACTCTTCTAACAAATTAATTATCGTATTTCTTCTCGCTGTATCATTTTCAGACATCTCACTTGGTAAACCATCCAAACCAAAAAGTTCTTTAAAATGTACAATATAATATTTACCTCTCTTGTGTAAGATGTGACATGACTGGTAGAGTTTTTTTTCTTTTCTTGAAGAAACACCGATTCTGGTTAACGTTTCTTTAACCTTTAAGAAATCTTCATCATTTTCTAGTGTCACTTCAATTAAGTCTTCTGCAGTAAGTCTTCTGTCTTCCATCCTTAAATGTCCTCATAGTATAAGTTATCTCTGTGTCTTCAACTTATGTATAATAAAAGGACATCTTAGCCACCCATGTATATATCTTCCTTAATATTATTTATATCTTCTTTACTTAATAGTGCAAGTGCTTCATATGCCTTTCTGTTTGAGTATCCGAAATAGTCTTTTACTGCTTGGAGATCAGCAGGTACAACTTTTTTCATCCACTTACAAAATCTTTTTCTTTTTCTAATTGAATATTGAAGATAATCAAAATGCATTCTTTTATCAATTCCGCCCAAAAAATTCATATTATTAGATTGAATAATCGAGTCTGGAAAATAAGACATACCCTTGTTAATAATAAAAGGTACATATTTCTTCAACACGTACTCATAATCATTATCTAACTTGTCCATGGGAACTTTAGTATAGTTTATTGCATTAAGATAATCACTTAACTTCATCTGTTTCTACTATTGCTAAAATTGACCCCTCATGGACAATAATAGTATTATTGTCAGCACAGGCCATGGCTCGTCTATCCCACAACACAGTATCTCCCACCTTAATATCGTTCTTAAGATCTCCACCAATGGCAGCAACTATTACTACAACAGGTTTAGACTTATCATCTGCTGCCTTTCCAGAAACAACAATACCTGCATCTGTAACTTTTTCTTTTACTTCTTCGTGGATAATTGCTAATCTTTCACCCAATGGTCTAATAAATTTATTCATTTAAAAGTTGACTCCATCATTAATTCTACTAAACAAGCGGTCATATTAATTTCTTGATCTGCTACAAATGCGGATTTATATTGATATTCTGCAATTATCAAAATAGAAGCAGGGATACTTTGCGGCTCAAGATGCTCCGAAAGACTTTCATATATTTTCCTAAAAATTTGCACTTGGTCATTATCTAAGTTATCTACTACCCAACTCCTAACTGATTGAAAATTTTTGGTACTCATTGCAGCCATTAAATCTTTGATCTTTACATTTTCTATATCTGCAAGTATACCTACATCAATGGTGCCAGCAACAGAATATCTTTGCAGTTCGTTTATGACTCTTCTGAAGTCTGGTGTATATCTAACAATTAATCTTGCCACAACATCTTGGTCGAATGAAATCTTTTCTTTTTCCAATATTGAACCAACCCGCTCCATAAATTGAACACACATTGATGCTGTGTCTTTTTTACTAAATTGAAAATGAATACATGTGCATCGTGAGTGGATTGGTTCAATAATTCTATTCTTAAAGTTACAAGTCAAGATAAATCTACAATTGCTTGCAAACTCCTCGATAAAACCGCGAAGCGCCGGCTGCATGCTCTGTGCGTTTGCATAATCAAATTCGTCCAAGATCACGACTTTCTTGGAACCTGTCAATGACACAGTGCTAGCAAAACTACGAATCCTTGTTCTCAGAGTGTCGATATTTCCGTCTTCAGAACAGTTAATCATCATCCAGTCTGTTTCAAGTTCGTTGCAAAGGGCCTTTGCGATTGTAGTTTTACCACAGCCGGCACTCCCCGATAAGAGGAGGTTTTGAGACTCGCCCGATTCAACCATATCTTTAAAAGTCTTCTTTAACCGTTTAGGAAGAATACATTCATCAATGGTTGCAGGTCGATATTTTTCAACCCATAAATATTGTTTATTTTCAATCAATGTAGTTGTCGTCAATGTAGGTGTCATTCTAATCCAGAACCAATAATTTTATCAATTATATTTTCATATAGTATTGTAATTCCAAGAGAGCAGGAAAGATAAAACTCTGCACATGCACCTTGGCTCATCTGCCATCCTTCTAACATATAGATCGCATCACAACTATCACAAATCGCATCCAAATCACGCTTCATAATTTTTCTATTTACTTCACGATGTAATTTATCGCGGTCTGGGTCAAATTCTTCAGGTGTGCAGTCCAACTCTTGGGTTTCTCTTGAATTAGTATCCAATGTTGCGGGGTTAATAACATCCCATCCCATTTTAACTAACATGTCTTCTGCTCTGTTAAATGCTTCATAATTCCAGTTGGGTTTGCCCCTCATTGGGCCAGCGACATAAATTGTTTTTTTTGTTTTATCCACCATTGTATGTTGAATCCGGCTCCATAGCAACCCAATAACTTAAATCAATTGCTTTATTATTAAATTTTGCTACACTATTTTCACAAATCTTTACGTTATAATCACCCGATAGCATCTTCATATTTTCAACTTTGAAATAAAAGTTAAAATCTGCATCATTTTCATTGTCACCAACCTCAAAGGTGTAACTGTTTGAAGAAGGGTCTTTCCTATCATAAACAGTTAGATTAATTTTATCCCCATTAGAAGAAATCTTTAAATCGGGTAGTTGAAGAACTCCTGCTGCCCGTTGAATTTCTTTAAAATCTTCTTCCTTGATTTCGCAGTTGACAACCGATGCTGGCATTTTTAATTCTTTATTAATTGTGGTTAGTAGTTTTGGTTCAGAATAGTAGTATACTACCGTTGCCCCATTTTCACCTTCAATAACCATATGTTTTTCATGGAACTCAAACTTTGGTGAATCAAATAAGGATATTGTACCCAATAATTTATTGAGATCCCAAATACCAAATCCCATTTCAAATGTCTCTTCTATTGTTGCTTGTGCCAAAACATTCTTATAGTTTGATATTGTTTTAATAGTGTTTCCAGGCTTAACCAAGATGTTTGAGTTTATTGAGGCAAAATTCTTCAATAACTCTATGGTTTGTTTTGATATCTCTACTTTTGTTGCAGTGGTCATTAGTTACTCCATGTATGTTTACAATTTATTATATCATAAAGGCTAAACATAGTCAATTATGAAATTTTTCATAGTTTTCAAAATACTCAATATCATCTGAATATTCTTTGGTAAATTGCTTGGTATTGTGTCTACTTCTTCTTCTGTTCATTTTTCTAGCACCTTTTTTACCACTAACAATTTCACCAATATCTTCAGCATTGTTTGTCTGCTTCTTCTTCTTCTTCTTCTTGTCTTTTTTCTTGGACATTTTTCTACTATTTAATTAATTCACCTAATCTATTTGAAATAAGATATTCCATGGGGTTTGGTGTATTCATATGAAAATGGCTAAGAGATTTATCATACTCTTTAATAATCAATTTCTTTTTATCTTTTGGAATACACTCTAAATCAATCAAACTCTTATTTCTAAGCCAGTTTCTCCTAAATTTAGAATCTTCGTTTGTTATTTTTCTGGTCTTAACCTCTTCAATAATAGTATTAAATCTTTTAGGAGACATGATTGTTTGTTTTTTGTTTTCATCAACCAAAACATCATCATCAGATAAAATATTTGGGATTCCATCAGAAGAATCACCTCTAATAATATGATCTACCAAAAATTCTGCAGGGTTTTCACATATTACAAAATCTTTAACATTAGGACTATACTGATAAACACCTTCTATCCTTTGTAATTGTTGAAAATCCTTATCTGATGACACTATTAATGTTTTATCTTGTCTTGGTCCCACACCTCTATTATGGTACTCTTCAATCAAAACCGAAATGATATCATCTGCTTCAACAGTTTCAACATGCATTGTTATGACCTTAAAGTTATCTCTAATTTCCTCTCTAACAGTCTTAAAAAAGTCATAAATTTTATGCCAGTTTACACTATCAATGCTTTGTTTTTTCTTTCTATTGGCCTTATAATGTGGAAATTGTTTTGTTCTCCAATAGTTTCCAGAGTCATAACACAACACAATTTTGCCATAATCAGCCTTAAATCTGTTATTGTAATATAAAAACCCTTTTAAAACCGCATGTCGAATGTCATCAATAGTAACAGAGTTGCTGTCAAATCCCTTACCCTTAATTCCAAATAGGTTTGAAATCATTATTTGGTTTGTGTCTAAAAGAATCATGTTTAAAATACTTTCAATATAATACAGTTTTTGTTAAGTCTTGGTCTAATTGATTTCTCTACAGTCTTTACATCTTTTACATGTTCTAGTGCGTATTTTTTTATTGATTTTTGTACCATAAAGACACTATGTTTTGGATTCCTAAGTTTTTTAATAAGGGATTTACCTTTATCATAACCAGTTATAGATGCACCTTTAACAGATAAGCCCTGCGTACTACTTGCAACATATAAACAAATCAACCTACTAACTGTATTATAAACATACAACGTACTTGCACCAATTATTTCTTTGGGGTCTATTGAAGTTAAATTAAAGTCATCAAACTTCTCTAAGTAAGGAAGTTTTTTAACTATCATTGCAGGTGTTGTTGACTTCTTTTTCTTTCTTTTACCCGCTTTTGTAAGAATTCTTCTATTAGAATACTTTTTAGCAACCTCAACAATTTCAGTAATAAATTCAATTAGTCTTGTGTGGTATCGTCTTTTTAAAAAATCATATGCCTCAACTAATTGCTCACATTCACCCTCAAGGGCTTCTTTAAGTTCATTCAATGTTGGATTAACGTTATTCATGATCTCTACAGCAAACTCTGGTCTAATGTTTTGAGATTTAAACCACTGTTCCGAATTGAACCAGTCTTTCTTTTTAATCTTTGGAAATTCAACCAATTTGTCAATTTCACTATTAATTTTATGCATATATTCACTTAGTTGATAGTCAAACTTTTCTTTGGGGTCTATTTTTGGTTTGTTTTTCAGATTTTTTGCTGATTCTATTGACCGTTCTCTGGTAGCAAGTGTATCTCTTTTTATTTGCTTAAGACCTTTATCTATTCTGTCTTTTAAAACACCGACTGGACAACCTATTTCAACTGTTCTGCATGCGGCCCCAACCTCTTCATAGTCATATTTTTTACCGTTTTGGTAGTCTTTTACTGCTTTTGCACCAAGAGTTTCTTTAATATAATCCAATGTCCACCTTTTTAGTTGTTTTCTAGTAGAGTTACATCTATACCTATACATATAACTCACTGCTCTAAAAGGTGCATCGTCTGCAGGTGTGTTTGTGTCCCACATTTTTTCACTCATAGTATATTATATCACGCAGGCTTTTTAAAAACAAGTATTGGCTCATATTTTAAATATTTACCGTTTACTTTACAATAATTCTTGCACATTGGTACACCATTTTCGTCCAAACGATTTTGTCCAGGCATTAATTCCATTGCCATTTTGAGTGTGTATTGATATTCCATACCAAGCGACTCTAAGATATCTCTTGAATCTTGCTCTAGAGGAAGAAATTGTTTTTTAATTAGTAAATCTGCAACATTCCACAATAAATACCTGTCCGGTTTTAAATATTCAACGCAGGTTTCTAATGTTGGTGCTAAGAATCCGTGTCGCCACGCGTCGTAGGAGTGTCCGAATTTTTTGTACGACTGAGAGGGGTCTTCGCTATATGCCTCTCTGTTGAAATAAGGTGGTGAAGTAAAGATGAGGTCGATTTTCCCTTTGTATTCCTTTTTAAAGTCTGGATTGAGGTGGATTTCTTCTGCACACTCCTTAAAAATTCTGTAAGTGTTTGTTTCGGAAAAGACCGGATTTCCCCTATAAGTTCTGGTATTATAAAAATCAGCCAAATGCCCATATTGACCACCTGACACACCACCATGAAAATTATCAGGGTTAGGGTCAGTCCCAACATAATGAATGCTACGATCATCCCTAACAGCCATAGCACCAAGTATGCGACCACCCCAGCCAGCAGACGGATCATAAATATTAATAACGTCTTGATCTCGTATGTCCTCAGTAAATCTCTCATATAAGTATTTAGCAGTCATCGATGGGTAATTAACCGCAACTTGAATATAACCAATTCTAAAAGAAGCGAAACCACGCGGAAAAATCTTTTTGTCCTTTTTATAAACACGAATATTGTACACCATATTATCAGGCATTTTATCAATGTCAAATGTTGAATGATTGCGATAAACTAGCCAGTCTTTTTCTTTATATTCTTTAACCTGCTCTCTAGTAAGATGAAGAATATCGGATTGTTGCAGTTGATAATAGCCACTGTTTACACCTTCTCGAATTTTTGTCTGCTCAAGAATGAAATCATAGCCTTTGAAAATTTCTGGGCTGTTATGAAATGCATCCATCCATTCTTCACCATTACTAACACTAACAACTGAATACTTATCGTCGTTGCAAAGTGCAGATTTTGCATGCTCATATAGAGAATCTCTTCTAAAATGACGCATCGATGCTTTTACCATTCTTTCTAAAAATTTGTCTTGTGCAAACAAATCATAGATTGAATGACCATCATCTTTTTCGGTATAATTGATGCGAGTCATCATCATATTACTGAACCACTGATCTGCCTCCCCACCAATTCTAGATTTATTGATAATTACGTCATCTTCAATATCAGATAACTCATCTGTATGAGTAAATTCATGAACAGGAAACTCAGCCATTTTATTAAACTGTTTTACAATGTCTTCTTCACATTTACCAATTCTAGGCGGACAACCATATACATCCCAAGAATCTCTAACAGTCCTTCTCATTTTAATAACCCATTCTCTAAATTCATCGGGAGTCATTTCAACAAGTTCTTGATAATAACAATTCATGTGTGAATTAATTACATAGTTATTTCGTTCATAAAATGTTTTATTCTTTTTATCTTTTGCTGTTAACGACATTATATAATTCCTTACTCATTCATTAGGTTTATGCATGTTAAAGGTAATCTCACTAAAGTTACCCTTCTTTATGAAATGCAAATTGTTTTGAAATTTGTCTATCAACTGATCAGCCTTATGAGTGATAACAAATACATTTGCTTTATTACCCAAACTATTCAGTATTTTTATAAATTCTTCTGTTCCCACTGTGTCTAAACTAGAATCAAACACCTCATCTAACAATAGTAGATTGCAGTTAACACTATTTTTTAGTCTTGCTATTTCTCTCCAAGCAAGTAGAAGAGATAAATCAATCCTTAGTCTTTCACCTTCGCTAAAGTTAAAATACGTAAAGTCATCTCTGTATCTACTTTTAATTGTTTCATCAAAGCCCTCATCCAAGGTAAACTGACAAAAGAAATCCATGGAAACCAAATAATGATTAATCAACTTGTTCATAATTGGTAAATAATAACCAATAATCTTAGACTTAATACCAGTGTCTTTTAAAAGAGAACTAATAACTCCAAGATCGGTTCTCTCTTCTACTAGTGTTTGTCTTTGTTTATCAAAACCTGTGTGTTCTTCATCTAAATTTTTAAGAGTTTCTTTTTCTTTGTTTAAGTCCTCTTTGTCTTTGTTTATTTCAACAACATCATTGTTTATTTTAGAAGAATACTTATTGCATGCAGATACTACACTATTGGAATCTGATATCTTCTTTTCCACTTTCTTGATTTTTTCTAATGTATTGTTTATGTCAAAAAGAAGTTTACTGGTATCTGATATAGCATCGTTTATTTTATCCACTGCACTTTTTAGTTCAGTAATCTTGTCTTTTTTCACCCCAACTTTTTCTTGTTTGAAAGAGTCTGTTATATCTTGATCACAAGTGGGGCAGGTACTATTGTTTTCATAAAAATCTATCTCTCTTTCCACCTTCTTCATATTGGACATCATCTTTTTCTCTAAAGATTCTGCTCTTAAAAGTTTCTCAGAAACCGCATTTTCTTCTTTTACTGATTCAAACAAATCTTCAAGTTCTTCTTGATAACCACCTATTTCTTTTGTTAGTTCTTCAATCTGCTTATTAGTTCTGTCTAACTCTTCTTCATAATTTTTTATGGATTCTTTAGATTTTTTCTCCATCTTCTCTATTAACCTAGTATGACCATCTATCTTTGACTGCACCAAGTCTATATTGTTAATAATTGTTTGAAGGCTGCTTTTATTTTCTGATACTTTAGACTTTAAAAATGTATTCATAATAGAAAAAACATTAATATCTAAAAGGTCTTCCACAATCTTTCGTCTATCCTTTGCTGACAACTTCATAAAGGGTATATAATTAGATGACCCTAAAATAACAACTTGACAGAATGCCTTGTAAGACATTTTTAAGATTTGTTCTTCTAGAATTTTTTGATAGTCTAAAACATTAGCATCTTGTGGAATTAATCTATTATCTTTATATATCTCAAATATTTTGGGTTTTAGACCTCTAATAACTTTGTAGTCATGGTTATTGGTTGAAAATTCTACTTCTACAACACAATCCTTTTCATTAATAGTATTAACAATATTAGAAATCTTACGTCTACCGCTTAGAGATATGCCTCTGAAAGAATTACCAAATAGTGAAAAAGTCAATGCATCTAATATGGTAGATTTACCAGCCCCATTATCACCAGATATTAAGGTGGTATTATACTTGTCTAAATATACCTCTATTGGGACATTTCCAGTAGAAAGGAAATTTTTCCACGACAATTTTTTAAATATTAGCATTTATATAACTTGTCAACTTCACACTGTTAACGACCCCATATACAATTCTTTAATCATATCCTTAATCTTGTTTTTATTTTTAACATCTTTTAATCCATCAACTTCTTCATATATCAGTTCTAACGTAGATTTGGTTATGTCCGCCTTCTGCCCTTCCAAATTTTCATCAAGGGTGTTGTCAATGTCTTCTATTACACTAAGATCGTAAACACCACTATTGTATAAAGAATCAATAACTCTGTCAAGAACGTAAGGTTTTTCTTTATTAATAACATAGATTTTCACATATGCATTTTTATATTTAGGATGCTGTTTCGAAATGAAATCGTCATAATCATGCTTAGAGTCATCATAAGACAAGTTATGAAAAAGTTTTTTAGTGTTTGAAATAAATTCTAGTTCTCTTGTTTCTGTGTCTAAAATCCAAAATCCCTTTGGTTCATTAACATCAGAAAAAGTTATCTGATAAGGTGCGCCCAAATAGATGATGTTATCTCTTTCTTGCTTACAGTGAAAATGACCACTAAGAACTTGTTCAAATCTCTTAAATATTTTTGGATTCATGCCACCATCATATTTAATCCCTCTCAACACCTCATACCCATCCAATTCAAGATGACCTATCAACCATTGTGCAGTGGTAGAGTTGATAAAATCGATACTACTATCATGGTTCTCTTTATTTACCCATGGAAGGAGTGCAATATCAAAACCATCAAAATTTACAGTCGTTGGGTTTTCATATAGTTTAAAGTTTTCATACTTATCTAAAAACAACTCCTTAATAGAGTTTAGATCATTAGTATTTTTATAATAGGTGTCATGGTTTCCAAGAATGCAGTGCACATTAATGTTCATCTTTTTCATTGGATCCATAAACTTTTCTCTCACCTTAGACAACGTATTAAAGTTTATAAACTTTCTTCTATCTAACAAATCTCCTGCATGAATAACTGTTGTTATATCATACTTTTTTAAAGTGGGGAAAAATACTTCCTCAAAAAAAGACGTGAAATTATCTAAAAACAACTGTGAATCGTTACGAGCGCCGAAATGAGTGTCAGCGATTAAAGCAATTTTCATATTATCAAACTAACCCATCCAGTGTGCCACCACTACTATTTTTTTTATTGGTTTTCTTTTTAGTGACCTTCTTAGTGACCTTCTTTTTTGCAGTTTTTTTCTTTTTAGTGGTAGTTTTTTTCTTTTTTTGAGAAAACTTCTCTATATCATTATCAGATAACCTAAATGATGAACCAAGACTCAATTTTTCATGTGGATCTCTGTCATCCCATCTAGGAAAATTTTTAAATTCATTAGACTGCTCAACCATTTTATATTTAATGTACATTTGTTTTTTTTCTTTTTGAATTCTTCTTAAAAACGCATAGTACATCATCTGAGTAAAATATGCAAAAGGATTTTTGCCTTCTTTTTTAAAGTTGTGAGCATATAGCACACAATTTTCTATGGCATCACCAACCATTTCTTCTCTAAAATCGTAATTAATAAAACATGCTCTTCTAGATAGCCCTTCAGCCATTTTTAAAAAGCATCCACCAATGTAATCAGTTACTGGTGGTCTTGGCTCACCACATTCTTCTGCCTCTATTACACCGTCTTTCCACACACACAAGGCCTCCCAAAACTCTAAGTTATCAACATAATGTGCAGGGTCCTTTTTGTACTTCTTTTTTGTGGTTTTCTTCTTTTTTTTCTTTTTTGGTTCGCTCATAGCACTTTGTTCTCCTTTCGTACCATTTATTATACCATAATGGTATTTTTCTTGTCAAGTACTTGACAGGAAAAAAGAACGCTAGATAAATACTAGTGCCTGTTTTGCAAAATTAAAGATTGTCAAAGTAATCATCTAAATATGGTGACCAATCATCCATGTCATTACCATAGTTTTTTCTACTTTTGTCTATGTCATCATCAGACCATTCTTCTTCAGAATAAGACATCATATTACCACTTATAATTTCATTAATAATATGGTTAATATCAGTATTAATATGGTTTATTATGTTGGTAAAATCGTTACCTTCTTCATCATCATCGTTGTTACCATATGACATATATGTCCTATTACCAGTGTCTTCACACTCTTTTTGCGTATTGTATGCATCTTTGATGAATTCATCTGGGTCAGATATGGTTAAAATTAAATTTCTAGGTATACCAACTACGTTATTCTGACAGAATTCCATCCAGTTGTTTAGTACTAAAAATTCTTTTTTAATTAAATATAGAGGATTAACAGATTCGGTACTAATAATACCATTAATAGACATTGGTCTTTCTAAAAATAATTTGGTTGTGTTTGATCCAGATACCTTTGCTATCAGTCTTTCTCCGTTAACCAATCGGATAACCCTGTATCCATCATCTTTTTTTGTCTTGTGGCTTTTATTAGTCATTAACTAGATCCTCCAACAATTATACCATATTTATAAACGCCGTTTTATAAGAAAAATTTTCTGATTCATATATCTTTAGACGTTCTTTATAGTGTCTGTAGGTATGGTTTTTATATTTTTTCCAACAGATGTCGTCTGAGATGTCGTACAAACGTGCTTTTTCTTTATGTTTGGACTTCCGAAGTTGCCTACCGATTGATTGTAATACACGGATTCTTGACTTAGAAGGGGAAGCAAAGACAATGTTGTGCAGTTTCCTGATAGAGATGCCTGTTGAAAAAGTTCCATACGATGCGACGATGATTGCATTGTTTTTGTTCTCCATTGCTTTTCGTATCTTTTCTCGTAATTCGGTTTCTGTTCCGCCATAGATAAAAAATACGTCTTTTTCGGGACAATTTTCTTTTATTTGTTCATATAGTGGTCTACCATGCTTTGCTACATACTGAAACAACACAAGAGTGTTACCCTTTAGGGATTTAGACAACTTAGTTATAAAATTATTTCTTGCATCACACTCCATAATAGCACTTATTTCTTCTTGGTATGTTACTCGTTTATATTTCTGTCTAAAATCGTGTGAATGTTTTAACAAAATACACTCAATCTCAAAATCAGATAGTATTTCTTTTTTTATAAGATCACTTGTTGATGCAACTTTATAAACCAAACCAAATAAGCCTTCAATAATTAACTTATGACATTGTGTACCGTCAAGGGTGCCTGTTGTACCAACTCGATATTTACAATTACCAAGTTTAGTCATAATAGATGTAAGAGACTTTGCTTTAAACAGATGACACTCATCACCAAATACAACACCAAAATTATCAAAATATTTTTTCTCCATTTTATGGATAGACTGCCATGTAGATATTACTACCCGTTTATTAGGGTCTATTTTGTCTTTACCGGCTGTAACTGTATGACACTCTTTTGAAACATCCCAATCTTCGTCACCACTTGAATAATCTCCAAAATCGCTATGCATTTGCGATACCAAGGAAGTGGTGGGGACGATAATAAGAAGTTTTTTAGAGGGGTCAAGGGTATCACTGTAGTATCTTAGAAGTGCGTATATCATTAAAGACTTCCCCGACCCTGTTGGAGACAACAAAAGACATCTATCATTGTTTATTACATGAGAAACAGCATCAATTTGATGATTCATCGCAAGAATCCTGCCCCCATTTATCTGAGGTTTAAGATAGTTATTAATATAATTTTTAACTAAGTCATAACTTATTGCTCTATGTGGTTTGGGGCAGTACCCATCTATTTCGTATCCACGATCACTACAGAATCTGTAAAGATAGTCATATAACCCAACATATAATTCCTGTGTATGGATATTAAACAATTTGATCTTACCATCCCACCGTCTACTTTTGTATGAGGGCATATATTTAGCGCCAGGAACCGTAAAAGTAAAAAACTGTGATAACTCTTTAATTATACCTCTATCATCACACTCAACCTTAAGGTTTACACTATCTTTTTCGTGTACCTTTATCATTATTAAAAACCACCTGAGGTAAATTTTCTCCATTCAATGGCATTTCTAATCTTCCAGTGTCTTGTGTTAAGTTCTTTTAGTATTTCTTCAAGAAATTCTAATTTTACTTCATGATATGCAACTCTATCTCTAACCAGTGACAACTCTTTGTCAGAATCAAGATAAATGTTCATGTCTTTTTTAAGAACATTCAGTTGAAACGGCTCCCACCCATGCTCATCCAATGTTTCCTTGTCCATTTTACCAGTATAATATTCCCATTTTAGACGATATAGAATATTTTTCTCTGATATCAGTTTCCTTAATATTAGTTTTTCATCTTGTAACAGGTTTAAATACTTGTTATGAAGTTGAGGTAGTTTCATTGATTCGACATCTAGTTCCGTACCATCAATATCAGCATCTTCTTTAGACATTTTTTTGATTTTGTCAAAATCCATACACATTCTCCATGATAAACTTCTTAATGTTTATTATACCACAATGGCTTCGTCAAATCAACTTTTTTATAGTTTTACAACCGAATAGGAATCAAATGCAAATGTAACATCAACATTTAAAGCCTCTAAATCTGTTACTGCACTGTCAAACTCCACTGCACCTAAAGAAGAAGGCCAACAATCTTTAAAAGTTATTTCCACATTTGGATTCATACCGTTTGTTAATATAACAAGTCTTGCATCTGATTTATGATCGGATTCTGGAACTATAACCTCTCTAAAATCTTCAAAAGCCGATATGTCCCTCATCCAATCATGAATCGCTCTCCAGTTTTCCATATCTTCATCAAGTAAAAACCTAATGGTTAAATCACCATATGTTGGTTTGCTAACTATTTCTTTAATGTCTGCAAACATGTTTGGTCGTTCTATTGGTGATAAATCTATGCTAGGTAAATTTACTGCTTGACAAAAATATGTAACAGCAGGAACTCTACCAAGATAAAATCTAAAACATGTTGGATGAAGATAACTAGTGTTGCTAGGTTGTCTTACATTTATGTCTGAAGATGTTGGTGGAACGCCTGGAAGATCAGAACCTGTAATGCCAGCGGTTATCGCCATATTACTTTAGACCTAAAAACCCTTCTGCACTGGTGCCAGTTGCTCTAACTCTGGAAATTCCAATCGGGTAAACTACACCTGCTGTAAGGTTTATTTTGCAGTTTGTCCCACCGTTACCATTGTGCATGGGGTCAATGTAGGCGGTGCCACCAGTATTAACTATAAAACCTTTATACCCATATTCACCAGTGCTGTCGTGCGGGGTTATTGTTTCTACTCTACTATACATGTCATATGCCATTTGTTTTATAAACTCCTATCTGATGTTAATTAAAAACTTCTACTCAGTATTTATACAAAAAAGGGGTGTTCCCGAAAGAACACCCCAATTTTGAATTTAATAACTATTAACCAGAATTAAGCGGTTAGACCACCGTGTAGTGAGTCAACACGGAAAATTCTGTAGTATTGATTTCTACGGTTCGCGGTACTGTCTGATGGATCAGAGTAACTAGCACCAACGAATGGGTTGTTTACCAATCCATATCGAGTCTTGAAACCAATCTTAGGTTGGAAACTGTTCTCACCAACTGCACGTACCATTTGTAGTGGAACGTATGGGCAGTAGAATAGACCAGCATCGTAAGCACCTGAACCACGATAACCAACAACAACATAGTTAATTGAAGCATATGGGTCAACATAGACCTTAATGCGACCACCACCGATAGTACCTGCAAGGGTATTACCAGCATCATCAACATTTAGGTTTCCAGCATCACCACCAGATAGTTGCAGGAATCCACCCATTGCGAGAGCGGAAGCAACATCTGAGGAACATAGAACTATGTTACCTTTACCACGACGTGTATCTTTAGCAATTTGGTTTGCTTCACGTTCGATTTGGAACAATAGACCACGGAAGCGTTCTGCACTCCATCGACCATCTGAGTCCAATTGTACATCGTAAATACCACCGATACTAGTCGCAGCCGTAGCACCGAAGTTTGCAGCACTAGCACCCAGAGCATCTGAGTCACTAGCACCACAGAAGGTTAGGTCGCTATTTTGTGCACCAAGTTTAGCACCAACGTAAATCGTTCGGATAACCTCACGATTGATTTCAGAAAGAACCTGAGTACTAAGAATATTAGCAAGTTCAGTTTCTGCATCAAGACCGTGAACTGCTTTCAAATCTTGAGCGAGTTCAGTAGTGTATTCTGCTTTCAAAGCACGTGATTTTGCTGTAACTGATGTACGAGCAATTTCGAATGCCATTTGATTGAACGCAGTTTCACCTTCAACTGCAGTCGTGCTCATACCACCACCGGGCTCAGCAGCATTTGTTGCACCAAGTCCCTGAGTTGTACCTGCACCCAATGGGTCAGTACCATCAGCACCATAAGCGGCTGTTGCACCACTAAAGTCAGTGTCAATATTGATTGGCCATGCTTCTGTACCACCTTGACTTGTATATTTTGCTTTTAGTGCAAAAATAAGTCCAGTAGGTCCAGTCATTGGTTGAACACCACATATGTCGTATGCCATCAAGTTAGGCATCGCACGACGTACTAGTGAAATTAATACGGGATCCCAAGTTGCAACACCACCAGTTGTAGGTGCGGCTGCGATTTTATTAGCAGGTTGCTCATAAAGCACATCTGCTGCCATTGCTTGCTCTTGATTTTCGAGCAAGATTGCTGTTACGTTTCTCCGATAGTGATCTCTAATTGGTTCACAATCAACGTGATCCAAAATTGGTGACCATTTTTCCTTTAACTGCTCAGCAATAGCAGTGGGATCGGGTGCGAATTCATTGATAAGCATATTTGATTCTCCTCTAAGTTACTTATCTTTTATTTATAAAAGAATTATTATTTAAAAAACATATCATAATCAATAGTTGTTGTGTTTACTCTCTCTGTCCATGTATGCAGAGTATCTTTTTATTTCCTGTGACAAAAACTTAGCATCTCCTGATGTATCTTCAAGCATAGTATCTTCTTCTCCAAACTCGTTAAGAAGACTACTTGCTCTTGAAACTTGTGGTTTAGCACCAAAATAAGATTCTTTTAAAACATTCAATTTATTTCTAAATTGGTTAGTAGTTCTATATTCAATACCTTCTGCTAATTTTGCTAGTTTTTCTCTCTGTGTATGAACAAGACTGTTAGAAACTTCATTGAACACCTCTGAACAGTCAGCATTACTTAAAGATCTATTAAGTGCAACATTCTTTTGAATTTCTTCATTAACTTTACTTTCAAGTTCACCAATTTTATCCTCTAGGTCTGTTACTACATCATATTTTTCGTCGGGCATGTCAATATAGTGTGCTTCAAATAGGTTCTTAAGCCCCATCATGAAACTTTCAGCGATATCAGATTTAATACCACGATCTAGAGCAACTTGATTTTCACTAACCCATTCTTCTACAACATAGGAAAGATAGTCATCAAGAGATTCGGTTAGTTCAGACTTGTTTGCTTCTATGGCCTCTGCAAGTTTATTGGATGCTTGAAATTCTAGAGCAACAGCAATATCTTTAACCCTTGCTTTTACAGCAGTTTCGAAAATTGTTCTTGCTTTTTCTTTAAAACTATTAGAAAGTTGCTCACCCCTGAACAAAGCATTCATATCATCTAACTCACCACCGATACTATTGATTGCTTCCTCAACATCGAGTTCAAAATTTTCTTTCTTAGTTTTATTAGTTTTAATCTTTTCTGTATCATCAACATCTTGATCATCGGCATCAGATGGTTTAGTAACATTTTTCTTAGTTTTCTTGGTAGGGTCCTTAACCTTTTTAAGATCAGGAGTGGGTACTGTTTCACCACCAGAATCTTTTTCTGCATCATAAATAACTTCATGCTTTTCAAAGAGTTCTTTGGCAAGCGTAACAGGGTCTGTTTGACTATTAGTGGACATTAGTAATCTCTCCTTAAATCCTTCTTACAGGCTTATGTTCATATACATTTATATATATAAAGACTCATATTTTTGATAAAAAATCAACAAACGCAAATAAAACTTTATTTTCTCTATCTTCTTTATTGGGGGCATTCTCAATCAAATTTTTATAGCATTCAATAGTTCTGGATTTTAGAATACCATTATCCCAAATCCATTCCTTACCTTCCATAATACCATTAACAAACGCATCGGGTGCAGATGGGTCTGATACAATATCTACCGCAGACAGTATAAAGTCATCTTGAACTTCATTAATACCGTCTTTTTCTTTTAAAGAACCCATACCACGTGAAGATACACCAATACAAACTCCTTCATCGATAAGATTTTTTACAATGTTACCCATTGGAGTTTTTGTCATGACTTTTGCACGACCATAGATATCATTACCATCTTCCCAAAGATCTTGGATAACATGTGATACCTTATCAAGGTTTACAGTTGGTCCTTCAGGGTGACCTAACTCACCAAGGGCACGTCTTTTGTCAACGTACTCTTTCTTATACCTTCTTACTTCATTCACCAAAGTCTTCTTGGGATAACTTCGACCATTTTTATTTTTCTTTTCAGATTGCATAAAAATGCCCTCAATAAAATAATTGGAGTTTCCTTCTCCATTATCCTCTTTAAGAAGTTTGATATTATCAAGGTTGGTTTCTGTAATTAATAACATTATGTGTTATCGCTTGATGTGTTATCGCCTGGCGGCTGTGGTGGGAATGTATCTCCACCATACCATTGAAGTAACCACAATAAATCATCGATGTCCCATACACCACCACCAGGCTGAGGCATGCCCCATGACGCCATCACGAATTCCAATAGTAACTCCCAGTTAATATCCCCATTTGCATTCGTAAATTGATCTTGAATTTTGGTCCACCATGCGTCAGGGTCATCAGTTTGAACACCTCCGATACCAGACACACCCAATTTAGGCTTTCGTGCAGCACCTACACCTGCACCTGATGGAGAAAATGGACTTTGTTCACAAAGACAATTACCTAACCTTCTTTTAAAACTTTCATTTTGCGGCCAGTTGTCTAATAGGTCTAATAAATCTTGCATAGCGTTGGGGTTATTGTC
>Ga0114910_1000422_pt1 | contig 21428 bp, 21 predicted proteins | sample MalvireepMed_908_FD_83500 | JGI IMG/M metagenome (GOLD analysis project Ga0114910, IMG submission 83500) | Marine viral communities from the Global Malaspina Expedition - Malaspina viral metaG DeepMed_908 | ecosystem: Environmental > Aquatic > Marine > Oceanic | place: Mediterranean Sea...
CCACCGTGCCGCCGACCCCCGCGACCGGCATCGCCGGGGCGGGCGCAGCCGTGGGCACGGCGGTGGCCGAGGAAAGCGAGGCGGCACAGAAACGCCCCGATGGCGCTGACGATCTCACCCGTTTGAAAGGCGTCGGGCCCAAGCTTGCGGCGCAGCTCACCACGCTCGGCGTGACCTCCTTCGCGCAGATCGCGAACTGGAGCGAGGCGGATATCGACCGGATCGACGACCAGCTCGGCCGCTTCAAGGGCCGCATCCGGCGCGACAACTGGATCGAGCAGGCGCGCCTGCTGGAAAGCGGCGACACCGGCGCCTACGAAGCGAAGTTCGGCAAGCTCTAGCAGGCCGCCTGTAAGAAAGTTCTTGCCAACCTGACCATTTTGGAACGATCTTCGGCAGCAAGCGTTTAACAAAATCGCGATCGCAGCAGGAGAGCCCATGGAACAGCCAGTCATCCTCATCGCAGAGGACGAACCTATTGTCGGCATGGACCTGTGCGATACGATTCGCGAAGCGGGCTACTTGGTCGAAGGACCCCATGCCGATCTCAATTCGGCGATGCTGTCGTTCCAGAAGCGCAAGCCCGATCTCGCGATTCTCGATATACGGCTGCACGACACGGTCGTGTTCCCCTTCGCGGAAAAGCTGATCGCGGAGGATGTGCCGGTGATCTTCCATTCGGGCCACCTGCCGCTGGAGGAAGTGAGCGACCGCTTCCCCGATACGCTGGCCCTGTCAAAGCCGTGCCCGCCGGGCGACATCATCACGCAGGTCCACCAGACGTTACAGCGCGAAGAGGGCGGCACGATCGAAGTCGCAGCCGCGAACTCCGAGACGGCCTGACCTGCGGGCGATCCCCGTCCGCATACCCGATACGAAGCCCGACGCTCCGCGCGATTCCTGGCCCAAGGCAGGGCTTGCCGCGGCGTGCCTTCCTTTGCCATGGGCTTCGGCAACCAACCAAGCGAGCCCCCAGCGATATGATCCCCTTCGATCCCACCGACCCCTTCCGCCTCGACGACCAGCTGACCGAGGACGAGCGGATGATCCGAGAATCCGCCCACGCCTTCGCGCAAAGCGAGCTTCAGCCGCGCGTGATCGACGCCTTCCGCGAAGAAGCGAGCGCGCCCGAGCTGTTCCCGCTGATGGGCCAGGCCGGGATGCTGGGTGTGACAACGCCGGAGGAATATGGCGGCGTCGGCGCGAGCTACGTCGCCTACGGCCTCGTCGCGCGCGAGATCGAGCGGGTGGATAGCGGATACCGTTCGATGGCCAGCGTGCAGTCGAGCCTGGTGATGTACCCGATCCAGGCGTTCGGCACCGAAGAGCAGAAGCGCAAATACCTCCCCGGTCTCGCCTCGGGCGAGCTGATCGGCTGCTTCGGCCTGACCGAACCCGATGCCGGTTCCGACCCGGCAGGCATGAAGACCCACGCGAAGAAGGACGGCGACGATTACGTCATCTCGGGCAGCAAGACGTGGATTTCCAACTCGCCCTTCGCCGATGTCTTCGTGGTCTGGGCCAAGAGCGCGGAACATGGTGGCGCCATTCGCGGCTTCGTGCTGGAAAAGGGGATGGAAGGGCTCTCCGCCCCCAAGATCGAGGGCAAGCTCAGCTTGCGCGCCAGCACCACGGGCATGATTATGATGGACGAAGTGCGCGTGCCCGCATCTGCGATGTTCCCCGAGGTGCAGGGCCTCAAAGGTCCGTTCTCCTGCCTCAACCGCGCACGCTACGGCATCAGCTGGGGCAGCATGGGTGCGGCGGAGTATTGCATGGCCGCGGCGAAGCAATATGGGCTCGACCGGCAGCAGTTCGGCGTGCCGCTCGCCAGCAAGCAGCTCTATCAATTGAAGCTCGCCGACATGCTGACCGAGATCGCGCTGGGCCTGCAGGCATCCCTGCGCGTCGGCCGCCTGATGGACGAGGGCAACTGGTCGCCCGACATGATCTCGATCGTGAAGCGCAACAATGTCGGCAAGGCATTGAACATCGCGCGCGTCGCGCGGGATATGCATGGCGGCAATGGGATCAGCGAGGAATATCAGATCATGCGCCACATGATTAACCTCGAAACGGTCAACACCTACGAGGGCACGCACGATGTCCACGCGCTGATCCTGGGCCGCGCGATCACCGGTATTCCGGCGTTTTGATGCAATTCCCGTCAGCGCGAGCCCGCACAGCGGCCGCGGCGATCCAGGGCGGTGTCGCGTGGCGCTCTGGCTTGCCGCGAAGCCTTGCGGCTCCTCGCAATGACGAGAAAAGCGAGCATCTGTCCTACTCGGGCGCATTGTGCGACAGCCGGGCAATGCATCCCGCCTCAGCCGCGCCGTCCGTACTTTTTGAAGGCACCGATTGGCGGCCCGCTTTTTTGCCCTTGGAGTGCGGTCCAAGCGGTCCACATCTGTTGGATACATCGCCGGTGGGAGAGGCCCAGAAATGAAACTTCACGGCTATTATCGCAGCTCGACCAGCTATCGCCTGCGCCTCGCGCTGCAGCTGAAGGGCATCGAGTACGAAAACTGCCCGGTCAATCTGCTCGAATCAGAGCAGAAGGGGGAGGCGTTCTCCAGCCGCAATCCCTTCGCCACCGTCCCCATGCTGGAAGCGGACGGCAAGGACCGGGTGCAGTCGATGGCGATCATCGAATGGCTGGACGAGGCTTACCCCGACCAGCCGCTGCTGCCGCAGGATCTCGACCAGCGCTACCTCGCGCGCGAACTCGCCTATGCCATCGCGACCGAACTGCACGCGCCGCTCAACCTGCCGGTGCTCAAGTATCTCAAGGCCGAATACGGGCAGGATCAGGCGGGGGTGGAGACGTGGTATCGCCACTGGCTCGCGCGCACATTGCAGCCGATCGAGCGGCGGCTGGCGCAGCTGAACACCGGCGACTTCCTGTTCGATGCGCCCGGCTTCTTCGAAGTCGTGCTGATGCCGCAGATCTACAACGCGCGCCGCTTCGGCTACGATTTTGCGGACGCGCCGCACACGACCCGGATCGAAGCGGCCTGCCTCGCATTGGATGAAGTGCAGCGGGCGCACCCCGATAATCAGAACGACACCCCCGAAGGAGAGAAGACCCAATGAAACTCGCGACGCTGAACAACGGAACGCGCGACGGAAAGCTGGTCGTCGTCTCGAAAGATATCACCCGCTACTGCGCGGCGGACAATATCGCCGAGACGATGCAGGATGCGCTGGACGACTGGGCCAATATCGCGCCCAAGCTCGAAGCGCTCTACCGCGATGTGAACAATGAAGCCGTCCCATGCGAGCGGTTCCATGAGCGTGAGGCGCATTCGCCGCTGCCCCGCGCGTATCAGTGGGCGGACGGTTCCGCCTATATCAACCATGTCGAGCTGGTGCGCAAAGCGCGCGGCGCCGAAGTGCCCGAGAGCTTCTATCACGATCCGCTGATGTATCAGGGCGGCAGCGACGATTTCCTCCCTCCGCGCGCCGACATTCCGCTGGGCGACACCAAGTGGGGCTGCGACATGGAAGGCGAAGTCGCGTGCATCACCGACGATGTGCCGATGGGCGTCTCCTCGGATGAAGCCGCCGATCACATCAAGCTGCTGATGCTGGTCAACGATGTGAGCCTTCGCGGCCTGATTCCGGGTGAACTGGCCAAGGGCTTCGGCTTCTTCCAGTCCAAGCCTGCCACCGCTTTCAGCCCCGTGTGCGTTACGCCCGACGAACTGGGCGATGCGTGGAAGGACAGCGTGATCCAGCGCCCGCTGATGGTCGACTACAACGGCGATCCCTTCGGCCGCGCCGATGTGGGCCAGGATGCGACCTTCAGCCTCGCCGATCTGGTCGCCCATGCGGCCAAGACGCGCAATCTGGGCGCAGGCGCGATCATCGGCTCGGGCACGATCTCCAACCAGGGGCCCGAAGGCGATCCCGGCAAGCCGGTCAGCGAAGGCGGCAAGGGCTATTCCTGCATCGCCGAAATCCGCATGATCGAAACCATCGCCAGCGGCGAAGCCAAGACGCGCTTCATGGAGCCGGGCGACACGGTAAAGATCTGGATGGAAGACGAAACGGGCCATTCGATCTTCGGCGCGATCGAGCAGAAGGTTGTGAGCGCCTAGGATCAATCACCGCTCGTGCCGAGCTTGTCGAAGCACTGTCCTTCTTGAAGTGAAGTGCAGCCCTTCGACAGGCTCAGGGCGAGCGGTCCGCTTTGAAAGGCGCCTCCCATGTTCTTCGAAGATACAACTTACGATCTGATCGCGCGCGGCTTCATCCTGACCGCAGTGGCGATGGCTTACGTCATCCTGCTGGTGCGGATCGTGGGTCTGCGCAGCTTTTCCAAGATGACGAATTTCGACTTCGTCATGACGGTTGCTTCCGGCACCGTGCTGGCAGGCATGGGCCGCTCAACCGACTGGCAGGGTTTCGCTCAGGCGGCGGTGGTTATGGCCGCGCTGTTCGCGGTCCAGTTCGTCATCGCCAAGGTGCGCCAGCAGTCCGAGACATTCGAGGAAACGATCCAGAACGATCCGGTGCTGCTGATGATCGACGGGCGCTTCTGCCAGAAGGCGATGGATCAAACCCGCGTCTCGCGCTCCGACATCATCGCCAAGCTGCGCGAATCGAACACCATGAGTTTCGACGAAGTGCGCGCGGTGGTGCTGGAGACCACTGGCGACATTTCGGTGCTGCACGGGCCGACGCTCGACCCGGCGATCCTCGAAGGGGTGGACGATGTGCGCGATCCTGCGCCCGCGTTTCAGAAGCCGTAACGAACGCCCGCCCACAAGGTGCGCGGCGCACCCAGATCGATATCGCCGCCCGAAATCCGCGTGACGATCGCCTCGTCGAACAGGTTCTCGCCCCGCAGCACGAGATCGAGCTTTCCTACCAGCGGAACCTGCGCGTAAGCCCCCAGTGTGGTGAAGGCGGGCAGGATGTCGGTTTCCTGATCGTCCTCGAACTGGTCGCCGACATGGCGCAGGGTCAGCGATAGCCGCGTGTCGTCGCGCGGCGCGAAGGTGAGCGACGCGGCGGCGAACCAGCGCGGGCTTTGCGGCGGCGCATTGCCGTCGAGCGCCAACGAGGCACCCTCGCCTTCGATCTGCGGGTCGGAGTAGGAGATGCTGCCATCGAAGCGGAAGGCCCCGCGCACCGCCCGCAGCCCGGCCTCGATCCCCTGCGTCTCGATGGCGGGAAGATTGCGGCGCTGGCGCAGGTTTGGGCCGATCGTGACATTCGCGATCGCGTTCTCCAGCCGGTTGTCGAAAGCGGTGAGCGTGACCTCCACCCCATCGACCGGCCGCCAGTCGAGCTCCGCCTCGAACCCGCGCAGCTCCTCGTTCGCCAGCTGGGCATTCGCCTGCGTGACGACGGGGAAGACCACGAAGGGGCGGTAGAGTTCGTTCAGCGTGGGCAGCCGCAATCCGCTATAGGCGGCCGCGCGCAGGTCCAGCGTGGCCCCAGCCCGGAACAGCGCACCGGCGCGGTAGGTCAGCGTCCAGTCGCTGCGGTCGGCGAAGCGGTTGTCCTGCACCACCGCGCCGTTCGGGTCGCTCTCGCGGAAGAAGCCGCCGGTCACGCTGGTGCGATCCGCGCGCAACCCTCCGGTCACGATCAGCTGTCCTACCTGCCAGTCGTCCTCTACGAACAGGCCGAGATCGCTGGTGGCCCCGCCCGCCCGCCGCCGCGCGGTGACATTGCCGGTAAAGGCGCTGATCGGCGTTTCCTGCAATTCACCTGTCGCGCGGCGATAGTCGATCCCCAACCGCAAGGTGTGCGCTTCGCCGATCGGAGGGCGCACCTCCAGCTTGCCGCCGAGCCCGGTGGAGGGCGTGTTGCGCTGGTCGAGCACGGGGACGAACCGGCTGGAGCTGACGACGAGGTTGGAGAAGTTGCGTGCCTGCACATAGCCCAGCGCATCGACCTGCCAGCGGCCCCGCCCGACCACCCGGATGCTCGCATCCTGCCCGCTGGCCGAACTGTCCGCCCCGTCGAACCGCAGCGTGCGCGCATCGTCGAAGGCGAGCACGCGTGCCTGGAGTTCGAGATCGTCGGAGAGGGGCGCGACCGCGCGCAGCTGGCCCGATACGCTGTCGAAGCGGGCAGGCACGCTCGCCGCAACGCGCTGGCTCTCGGGCGTGGTGTCGAATCCCGGTCCGCGATCCCAGCGGACCGCTCCGGTGGCATGGCCCGCACCCAGCGGGGCGGCGAAGCTGCCCGCCGCCTCGGTCCCGCCGCGATCGTTCGCCAACACGCTCAGGCCGATGGGTGCCTGCGCTTGCGGCGACAGGCTCTCGATCGCGATTCTCCCCGCCAGCGCGCCCGCGCCGAACGGGCCGGAGCCGCCGCCGCGCGTCACCGCGATCCGCCCGACCTGCTCGGGCAACAAGGCAGCGAAGGGGATGTAACCGAAGAACGGGTCCGCCACTGGCACCCCGTCCAGCGTCACAGCTGCGCGGCTGGTGGCGTTGCCGCCCAGCGCGCGCAGCGTCACGCCCTGCGCGGTGGGGTTGGAGGATCGGCTGTCCGACCGGCGGAATTGCTGGAAGCCCGCGACACTGGCGAGCGCTTCCTCGATCCGGCCCGAAGGCGCGGTCAGCACCGTCTCGCGCGAAACCTCGACGGTTCCGTAGGCGGGGCTCGCGGGCGTGTCGGGCAGGCCCTGCCCGGTGACGATGATGATCGGCTCGCGCTCGTCCTCCACCTCTTGCGCGCAAAGCGGCGCGGCAAGGCCAAGCGGGGCGAATGCAGCAAGGCAAAAGATGCGACCGGTCATGCGCGCCGCCCTAGCGAAGGCGTCTGGCTTCGGATAGGTTGCGATCGCAATACGGAAGATGAGGATACGAGCGATGGACAGCAAGGATAGCGATTTCGATGTGCTGATCGTCGGCGCGGGAATTTCCGGCATCGGGATGGCCGCGCACCTCGAAATGCATTGCCCGGACAAGCGCTATGCCATCGTCGAGCGGCGGACGCGGATAGGCGGCACGTGGGACCTGTTCCGCTACCCCGGCGTGCGCTCGGACAGCGACATGCACACGCTCGGCTTCGTGTTCGAGCCGTGGCGGCATGAAAAGAGCATCGCGGACGGGGCTTCCATCCTCGAATATCTCGACCGGATCGTCGAGGAACGCGGCATTCGCGAGAATATCCGGTTCGGCATGCGGGTCGAGACGGCGGACTTCGACAGCGCCACCGCGCGCTGGGTGGTCACGATCGTCACCGCCGAGGGGGAGCGCAAGCGGCTGACCGCCAACTGGCTCTACCTCGGGTCGGGCTATTACGATTACGACGAGCCCTACGACCCCGGTTTCGAGCTGGGCGACTTCGGGGGCAAGGTGGTCCACCCGCAATTCTGGCCCGACGATCTGGACTACGAGGGCGAGAACGTCGTCGTGATCGGATCGGGGGCGACGGCAGTCACCATCGTACCCGCGATGGCCGAACGCGCGGCGCGCGTCACGATGCTTCAGCGCACGCCGACCTGGATGTTCAGCCGCCCCGCACGTGACGGGCTCGCCAATTTCCTGCGCAAGGTTCTGCCCGAGGAAACCGCGTACAAGATCACCCGCTGGAAGAACGTCGTCATGCAGGATGTCGGCTTCAAGCGCGCGCAATCCAGGCCCGAAAAGGTCAAGGAATTCCTGACCAAGCGGATGCAGGATCATCTGGGCGACAAGTACGACGCGGCCGCCTTCACCCCGCCCTACGACCCGTGGGACCAGCGGCTGTGCCTGGTGCCCGACGCCGACCTGTTCGAAGCGATCAAGGCGGGCCAGGCGCAGGTCGTCACCGGCCGCATCGCGCGCTTCGCCGAAAAGGCCGTGGTGCTGGAGGATGGCAGAGAAATACCGGCCGACATCCTCGTCACCGCAACCGGCCTGAAGCTCGCCGTGGCGGGCAAGATCGCGATCTCTGTCGATGGCGACGCGGTCGATTTCTCGCAGCGCTATTACTACAAGGGCTGCATGTTCTCGAACCTGCCCAACCTCGCGGTGGTGTTCGGCTATCTCAATGCCAGCTGGACTTTGCGCGCCGATCTGAACGCGGCCTATGTGTGCGACGTGCTCAACATGATGGACGCCAAGGGCGCGGATATCGCGGTACCCGCGCTCAGCCAGGCGGAAGAAGACGCGCTGGAGCAGGATGACATCTTCGATTTCTCCTCCGGCTATATCCAGCGGTCCAAGGCGATCATGCCGAAGAACGCGGTCAGCTTCCCGTGGCGGCTCAACCAGGATTACCGGGTCGACCGCAAGCAGATGAAGAGCGATCCGATCGACGACGGCATTCTCCATTTCAAGGCGCTGCCCCACGCCCCGGCGGACGACGCCGCGCCCGCGCGCACGCCTGCAACCCGCACCGCCAGCTAGCCGAGCGCGCACAGAATGACCGAACGCATCTGGACCGCCGCGCTGATCGTGATCGGCGACGAAATCCTTTCCGGCCGCACGCACGACAGGAACATCGCGCAGGTCGCCAGCTGGCTGCAGGTGCAGGGCATTCGCCTGGCCGAAGTGCGCGTGGTGGCCGATGTGGAGGAGCGGATCGTCGAAGCGGTCAACGCGCTGCGGGCCGCGAACGACTACCTCTTCACGACCGGCGGTATCGGCCCGACCCATGACGACATCACGGTGGATGCGGTGGCACGGGCGCTGGGCGTCGGGGTGGTGATCCATCCGGAGGCGCGGGCGATCCTGGAGCGGTACTATGCCGACAAGCCGGGCGGGCTGACCGAGGCGCGGCTGCGCATGGCGCGCGTGCCGCAGGGGGCCGAACTGATCGCCAACCGCATGTCGGGCGCGCCGGGGATCAAGATCGGCAATATCCACCTGATGGCGGGCGTGCCGCATATCACCGCCGGGATGCTCGACGCGCTGACCGGCACGCTGGAAGGCGGCGCACCGCTCAAGTCCGAAACGATGGGCTGCTGGACAGCCGAAAGCGAGGTCGCGGACCTGTTGCGGCAGGTGGAACAGGCACACGAGGCGTGCCAGATCGGCAGCTATCCCTTCTTTCGCGAAGGCAAGGTCGGCGCGAATTTCGTCATCCGCTCGACCGACGCGGGTGCGCTGGCGGCCTGTGCGCGTGACTTGCGCCAGCGGCTGAGCGATGCAGGCTTTCCGCCGGTCGCAGGCGGGATCTAGCCCCGGCCTTCGCCCTAGGGCCTACACCCCGCCTTAACCTTGAAGCTGTAACCGATGGCGTGATGACGAACGTCTATCTGACCATCGACACGGAGTATTCCTTCGCGCTCGCGAATGGGCCCTGCCCGGTCGATCGGGCGGAAAACTTCGCGCGTTCGATCGCCTGCATCACCCCGCACGGACCCGCCGGAATCACCCACAAGCTGGACCTGCTGGCCTGGTACGGTCAGCGCGCGGTATTCTTCGTCGACCCCATGCCCGCGCTGCTCTGGGGCGTCGGCGCGATCGAGGATGTGCTCGCGCCAATCCTGAGCGCGGGCCACGACGTGCAACTGCATTGCCATACCGAATGGCTCGACCGGGCTCCCCCGGGTTCGCCGCTCGCGGGGCTTTCGGGGCGAAACATCAAGGACTTCGCGTTCGAGGACCAGTGCCGCATCCTCGAATTCGCGCGTGACACGCTGGTTGCCGCCGGCGCTCCCGATCCGGCCGCGTTTCGCGCCGGGAACTACGGTGCCAACCGCGACACGCTGCGCGCGCTGCGCGAGATTGGCCTGTCCTACGACAGCAGCCACACGCCCGGCATCCTCGGCGGAGAAAGCGCGCTCGACCTGCGCTCGACCGACACCCAGCCATTGATCCATGAAGGGATCGTCGAGGTGCCGATTTCGTGCGTGGGCGATATTCGCGGGGGGCTGCGGCATGCGCAGGTGACCGCCCTGTCGTTGAGGGAAATGCGCGCCGCGCTGCGCCATGCCCGCGATGGCGGCACGGCCAGCTTCGTCATCGTCTCGCACAGTTTCGAACTGGTCAACCGCCGCAGCATGGCGATCAATCGCGTCGTGCGCCATCGGTTCGAGGGACTGTGCCGATCGCTGCGCGACATTCGTGGCATCCACTCGGCGGACTTCGCGAATTCCCCACCCGTAAGGATGTTCCGCCGCGCCGAAATGTCCGCCGTCAGCCCGGCCGATCCGGTGGCGGTGGGGCTGCGCTACGCCGAACAGGCAGTTTCGAACACGCTCTACGGCGCGTTTTAGCGCGAGGCGAGGCGCGATGCAGGCCCAGCCCACCTCCATCGATTTCACGATCGGCGCGCGTCGCCTATTCACGGTGGAGCGGAGGCTTTGCCGCATGTCCTTCTCGCTCGAAGAGGCATTGGCCGGCAGGCTGCCCGAAATGCCAAACCGTTCCGTCAACGCGGACGGTATGCGCGTCCTCTCCGCACCACAGTCACTCGCCGACGATCTCCGCTCGACATTTGCCGACCATATCGCGGGCGCGCGTGAGGATTTTCGCCGTCACTACATCGCGATGGACGGGTCGTTCGACGATTACCTCGCCCGTTTCTCGGGCAAGACGCGCGGCACCTTGCGGCGCAAGGCGAAGCGGTTTGCGAAGGCCGATGGTGGCCGGCTCGACATGCGCGCCTATACCTCGGCCGCAGAAGTGGCACGGTTTCTGGACCTCGCGCTGCCGCTGTCGGAAAAGACCTATCAGGCGCGTCTGCTCGATGCCGGGCTACCCGACGGCGAGGAGGAGCGCACCGCGATGCTCGACGCCGCACAGGACGGCAACATGCGCTGCTTCCTGCTTTTCCTGCAGGGCGAGCCGGTTGCCTATCTATCGCTGCCGATCCGGGGCCGGACGCTGGTCTACGCGCATCTCGGCTACGATCCCGACTGTGCGGCCCTGTCGCCGGGGACGGTGCTGCAAATGGAGGCCTTGCGGATGCTGTTTGCGGAGGAGCGCTTCCGTTTCTTCGACTTCACCGAGGGAGAGGGTGCGCACAAGGCATTGTTCGGCACGCATAGCGTCGCCTGCTGCTCGTTCCTGCTGCTCCGCGCGACGCTGGCCAACCGCCTGTTGCTGGGCGCGCGCGACGGGTTCGATGCGGGCGTCGCGCGGATCAAGGGCCTGACCGAGCACAGCGGTTCGCTCGCTTCGGCAAGGAAACTCCTGCGCGCATAACGGCTTGCGCGCCTCGCCGATCTCGTTAGCACCCTGGTGATCGAGAAGGGGGCGCGCGGTTGGAATTTCTGCTGATAATGGCGCTCGCCGGTCTGGCGGTATGGCTGAACTCCCGCTTCAAGGAGTTGCAGGCTTCGCATGACGCGCTGGCGGACAGGCTGCATGCGCTCGAATGGCAGATGCGCGAAGAGCCGCAATCGCTGGAACAACCTGACCGTACGAGACCGATAGCGAGAGACGCCGCGCCTGCGGAACCGGCAAGCGCGCCGCTCGATACGCCCGAGACGATCACCCACAAGCCAGACGCGACGACTGCCGAGCCGCAGGACGCCGACGCTATCGACGCCGCGTTTGATCAAGTCGAAGACGACGCGATCGGAAAGACGCTCGATTTCGAAGAGCTGTTCGGACGCCGCCTGCCCATCTGGGCGGGCGGGATCACGCTTGCCATCGGAGGCATCTTCCTCGTCCGGCTCGCGATCGAGAGCGGGTTGATGACCCCGCCCGTGCGCGTCGCGGCGAGTTTCCTGTTCGGGATCGTGCTGCTGATCGCGGCGGAACTGGCGCACCGGTTCGAGGCGCGGCTGGCCGATCCGCGCGTGCGGCAGGCGCTGGCAGGGGCCGGGCTGGCGACGCTCTACGCCGCGTTCTATCTCGCCGGGTCGGTCTACCAGTTGATCGGGCCGGGCGTTGCCTTCGGAGGCCTCGCGCTGGTGACGGCCATCGCGCTTGCGCTCTCCTTCCGCTTCGGCCTGCCGACCGCGCTGCTCGGCCTCGTCGGCGGGTTCGCCACGCCCGCCATGGTGTCGAGCGAGAATCCCAACCTGCCGCTGCTCACCTTCTATCTCGCGCTGCTTGCATCGGGCATCGCTTTTACCGGGCAACGGATGGGTGCGGCGTGGCTGGGGCTGGTCGCGCTGCTCGGCGGGTTCGGCTGGGGTGCGCTGGTGCTGTCCACGATGCCGGCCGACACGGTCGATTTGCTCGCATCGGGCCTCTACCTCGTTGTGCTGGGCACCGCGGTGCCGGCGATCGCGCTGCGCGGATCGCACTATACGGCGTGGAGCTACACCGCCGCCGGGACGCTCGCCAGCATCCAGCTCGCGGTGCTGCTGGTGATCGACGAGTTCGGCCTGCTGGGCTGGGGGCTCTTCATGCTGCTGCTCGCGTCCCTCGCCGTCCTCGGCTGGCGCGAGTCTGCGATCCGGCGCGCAGGCGGCTTCGCTACAGCCCTCGCCCTGTTGCTGCTTGCGATGTGGACCCCGTCTGGTCGCGACTTCGCACTGGTGGCGGGCGGCATCGCTCTGCTGGCAGGCGTAGTGCCCGCCGCGCTGGCCCGATTTGGCCGTGCGGGGGAGGAAGACCGCTGGCAGGCCATCCTCGTGCCACCCCTGCTCGCCGCTATCGCGACCTTGCATTTCCATGCGGGCGAGGGCGTGCAGATGCTCCTCGCTCTCGGGATGCTGACGCTCGGCGCCCTGGCGGTGGGTGCGGCAGTGATTTTCGAGCGCGCTGCGGCGGTCGAGCGGTTTGCGTGGGGCCACGCGGGTGCCATCGCGCTGATCGCCTATCTCGCACTGGTTTCCTTGCTGCCCAATGTCGCGATCGGCTGGTCGCTCGCGCTGCTGGCCGCGGCACTGCTGCTCGCCCTGCCGAAAAGGCCGCATACCGCGCTGGCCCTGCTGCTCATCGCGGCGGGCTGGGCGGTGCCGGTCATCGCCACCTGGTTCTTCGCGCTAACGCCCGCACTGCTGGGAATCCCCGCGAGCGCGGGGGAGCTTCCTTCGCCTGCGTCCGTCGCCAACCGCATCATGCCGGTCGTTCTCATGGCGGCGCTGATCGGCTGGCGGCTCGATGCAGGGCGGCGCGAGCTTCGGATTATTGCCGGAGCGGGCGCCCTCGCACTGACGGCCGTGATCGTGCATGTCCTGTTCCGCCAGCTGTTCGCATTCACCCAGCCGGACGATTTCGTCGTGCGCGGGCTTGTCGAGCGGACGGTGTGGCAGGCGCTTTTGCTGGGGGCGGGATACGGCCTGCTGACGCTGGCCGACGCGCGGTCGCTGGCGTGGGCACGCTGGGCCGGGTGCGCGCTGCTGGCGATCACGCTCGCGCATTTCGCCTGGTTCGGCTTCGTCCTGCACAACCCGCTGTGGGATGCGCAGGCGGTGGGGAGCGTGCCGGTCGCGAACCTGCTGCTCCCATCCTACGCCATCGCCGCCCTCGCCGCATGGCTCGCGGGGCGAGAACTTGCGCAGGCGGGCTTTGCATGGGGCCGGATGGCGGGCGATGTCGTGCTGATGGCGTTGGCGCTGGCCTTTGCGCTCAGCACCCTGCGGCAGTCCTTTGCGGGGTCGATCCTGACCGGCGTGCCGATGGGCGCGACCGAGGATCTGCTGCGATCGCTGCTCGGCATCCTCGTCGCGCTCGCCTTCCTCGGCTGGGGCTGGTGGAGCAAGCAGCGGCGCTGGCGCGTCGGATCGCTGGTGCTGATGCTGCTCGCCGTGGCGAAGGTCTTCCTCGTCGACGCCGCGGGGCTCGACGGATTGCTGCGGGTCGCAAGCTTCCTCGCGCTGGGCTTCAGCTTGATCGGGATCGGCTGGATTTACAGCCGGTTGCTGAGATCGAGCTAGATCCAGCACCAACGAAAAAGGCCGGTGGATCGCTCCCCCGACCGTTTTCTGTTTCCAACAATCCAACCCAAAGGGTTGGCAAGGCCGACCGGCCGCCGCGCGGTTAGCGCGTTAGCCAAGGCTGCGGATGCAGCCGCCGGCGCTTGAGGCCAAACGAATTACGCCCCTTCGACTTCCGAAAGGTCGAGCTTGAGGCCCGGGCCCATCGAGGAGGTCAGCGTGACCTTCTTGACGTACTTGCCCTTCGCGCCGCTCGGCTTGGCTTTCACGATCGCATCGGTGAAGGCCTTGAAGTTGGTCTTCAGGTCTTCGTCCTTGAACGACAGCTTGCCGAGGCCCGAGTGGATGATGCCCTGCTTTTCCACGCGGAATTCGACCTGGCCGCCCTTGGCGTCCTTCACGGCCTGTTCCACGTTCGGGGTCACGGTGCCCAGCTTCGGGTTCGGCATCAGGCCCTTGGGGCCCAGCACCTTACCGAGGCGGCCGACCACACCCATCATGTCGGGCGTTGCGATCACGCGGTCGTAATCGAGATTGCCGGCCTGCATGTCTTCCATCAGGTCTTCGGCGCCGACCTTGTCCGCACCTGCGGCCAGAGCCTTCTCGGCATTGTCGCCCTTGGCGAACACTGCGACGCGCACGTCCTTGCCGGTGCCCGAAGGCAGCGCAACCATGCCGCGAACCATCTGGTCCGCATGGCGCGGATCGACGCCGAGGTTCATCGCGACTTCGACCGTCTCGTCGAACTTCGCCTTGTGCTCGCGCAGCGTCGAAAGCGCTTCGTCGAAGGTGTACAGCTTTTCGGCGTCGATCTTCTCGGCCAGCGTCTTCTGCTTCTTGGTAAGCGTCGCCATGATCAGCCCTCCACCACTTCGATGCCCATCGAACGGGCGGAACCGGCGATGATCTTGACCGCCTGGTCGATGTCGTTCGCGTTCAGATCCTTCATCTTGGTTTCGGCGATCTCGGCCAGCTGGCTGGTCTTGATCGAACCGATGATGTTCTTGCCCGGCTCTTTCGAACCCGACTTGATCTTCATCGCCTTCTTGATGAGGAAGCTGGCGGGCGGGCTCTTGGTGGCGAAGGTGAAGCTGCGATCCGCATAGACCGTGATCTTGGTCGGGATCGGGGCGCCCTTTTCCATCTCCTGCGTCGCGGCGTTGAACGCCTTGCAGAATTCCATGATGTTCACGCCGCGCTGACCCAGCGCAGGGCCGATCGGCGGGGACGGGTTGGCGGCGCCGGCGGGCACCTGAAGGTTGATGTAACCTTCGATCTTCTTGGCCATGAGAGGCCTCCTTTTCTCACTGTCGCGTAGCGCTTTCGCGGCACGCTCATGGTAAGCGGTCAGCGGCGATCCACGGATCGCCTTCCGCATGGGGTTTCCAAAGCTGTGCTCGGGAAGCGGCGCAGATAGCGATTTTGCCGCCGAATGCAAGCGATTCGCCGCCGCGAACGCGCTGTCGAGGGCACCGCTGGGCTGGGCGAGCGATCCGAACCTGCGCGCCGATCATCGCAGAGCGCGCCAACGTGGGAAAGCCGTCACGACCTCCGCCCTCCCAGAGAGGTGTGCCCCTTCACCCTCGGCCCGCGTCGCTTTGTGACCGATTCGTCCCGCTACGGGCCGAGGGCCTAGGCGGGATGTTGCGAAAGGGCACGCGATCATGCACTTGTTGCCACCGATGAAGCAACGCGCCCTCGCCAGAAACCGTCTGCGTCGATTGAGCTGGCTGCGCTTCATCCTCCAGCTTGCAAGCGTGGCGCTCGTCTATTTCCTCGCCAGCATTCCTCCGATCCTGATCTTCGGAGAGACCAATGCGGGGGTGCTCGGCTCGGTCGTGCTCAGCATGCTTGCCGCCCTTATCGTCGCGCGATTCTGGCTCTCGGCGGATGGCTGCCTGAAACAGGCGTGGAGCATCCGCCCGCCGGTCAATATCGGGCGAACGCTCGCGCTGGCGGCGCTGGGCACCGGCATCATTGTCGCCCAGTTCGCGATCGGCGCGATCGTGATCGACGCGCTGGGTCTGCCGCCGATCGATGTGAGCATGGTGCTCGACTATGTCACGCAGAGCCCGCTCGATTTCATGCTGTGGATCGTGCTGGTCGCGTGGCTCACCGCCGGGTTGGGCGAAGAGCTGCTCTATCGCGGTTTCCTGATGGACCGGCTGATGCGGCTGCGCGGGATGCGCGGGCGCAAATGGCCTGCGGCGATCATCCAGGCCGCCCTGTTCGGCCTGCCGCATCTCTATCAGGGCTGGGGCGGCGTGCTGGTGACCGCAAGCATCGGGCTGTTCCTCGCCTGGCTGCGCTTTGCCAATCGCGGCAACCTGTGGGCCTGCATCCTCGCCCACGCGGCGGTCGACACGATCATGCTGAGCCTCGCCTACAGCCAGAGCCTCGGCTGGATTTCCTAGCACTACCTATCGAGTTCGTGGCGCCAGTTCATGTCGGTGAATCTTCATGCCCTTGGTGCGGCTGGTCAGATGAAACTGCCGACATAGCTCGCAGGAATAGGCACGCAGCTTGAAAGGCGCGCGCCGTGCCGCATCCTCGGCGGCTTCGCGCGTGGCGAAGCGCCGTTTGCGATTGCAGATGCCGGGCCGCGTCTTCATGCCACGCAGCCTCGGCCCATGGCCTTACTTGACCAGTTCGACCTGTTCGAAGTCCAGCTCGACCGGGGTCGCGCGGCCGAAGATCGAGACCGAGACCTTGACCTTCGCCTTGTCGAAGTCGAGCTCTTCCACCACGCCGTTGAAGCTGGCAAAGGGCCCGTCGAGCACCTTGACCTGGTCGCCGATCTCGTAATCGACGCTGATGTCCTTCTTGGGTGCGGACTTGGCTTCTTCGACGCCGCCGAAATAGCGCGCGGCCTCTTTCTCGCTGATCGCCTGCGGCTTGGCGCCGGCGCCCAGGAAGCCCGTGACCTTGGGCGTGTTCTTGACGAGGTGATAGATATCGTCGGTCATGTTCAGCTTGGCCAGCACGTAGCCGGGCATGAACTTGCGTTCGACCTGCACCTTCTTGCCGCGCTTCACTTCCGTCACGGTCTCGGTCGGCACTTCGACCTCCTCGACCCCTTCGGACAGGCCGAGGCGTTCGGCCTCGGCGATGATCGAATCGCGGACCTTGTTCTCGAAACCGGAATAGGCGTGAATGATGTACCAGCGTGCCATGAAAAGTCCTGCGTGAGCTTACGCGAGCGTGAGGAGGAAGCGGACGACCGCACCGAACAGGGAGTCGATGCCGAGGAAGAACAGCGACAGGATCAGCACCAGAATGCTGACGAAGATCGCGGTCTGGATCGTTTCCTGCCGGGTCGGCCAGACGACCTTGCTCGTTTCGCTGCGCACCTGGCGCGCGAATTCGCCGATCGACGTCTTGCGCTTCTTCGTCTCGACTTTGCCTTCGGCCATGTCCGCCGTTTCCATCCGTTGCGTTCGAACCAAATTCTCGTCTCTTGCGGGAAGCCGCCAGCGCCCTCGCAATCGGCTGATCGGGAGGGCGGGTCGGAGCTTCGATGTGAAGAGACCCGACCGCATCTAGGCTGCGTTGCCGCCAAACGCAAGCGGCAGCGCGATCCGGTGGCACGCACGCGGTAAAATGCGTTGCGTCGCACCCTTACCCGCTTTAGCTTCGCATGCTTTCAGGGACGCATTGGGGGAATACATACATGGCTGCGGAACCGCAGATGACGCTGGACCAGCAATTGCTGGGGCCGGTTACCAACCTCTCCGAGTTCATCTGGGGCGGGATGTGGAACGGGGAGCAGCTGATCCCCTTTCCGCCGCTGGCAATCGTGCTGCTGGGCGCGGGCCTGTGGTTCATGATCGGGCTTCGGTTCTATCCGATCATGAAGCTGGGCAGTGCATTCGGCACGCTGTTCAGCAGCCGCAAGAGCGAAGGCAAGGGCGAAATCAGCCCGTTCGCCGCGCTCTCCACCGCGCTTTCCGGCCAGGTCGGCACCGGCAACCTTGCAGGCGTCGCCACGGCCATCGCGCTGGGCGGACCGGGCGCGATCTTCTGGATGTGGGTCACCGCGCTGTTCGGCATGGCGCTCGCCTTCGCGGAAGGCTCGCTCGCCATTCGTTATCGCGAAACGACCAGCGAAGGAACTTATCGCGGCGGCCCGATGAGCTACATCATGATGGGCCTGGGCCCCAAGTGGACCTGGCTGGCGATCTTCTTCTGCATCGGCACGCTGGTATCAGCGTTGGTCACTGGCAACGGGATTCAGGCCAATGCGGTGGCCGACGGGCTGAACGAACTGTTCGGGATCGAAGAATGGCTGGGCGGCCTGATCGTCGCCATTCTGGTGTTCATCGTCATCATCGGCGGAATCAAGTCGATCGGCCGGGTGGCCGAAAGCGTGGTGCCCTTCATGGCCGCCGCCTACATCGTGATGGCGATCATCGCGATCATCCTCAACATTCAGGACATCCCCGAAACCTTCAGCCGTATCTTCGGCGGTGCGTTCAACACGCAGTCGGCCAGCGGCGGCTTCGTGGGCGCTGCGGTGATCCTTGCGATCCGGGCGGGTGTCGCCCGCGGCCTGTTCTCGAACGAGGCGGGCCAAGGCTCGACCCCGATCGCGCACGCTGTCGCGCAGACCGACGATCCGCAGTTCCAGGGCCGCATGGCGATGCTGGGCACCTTCATCGACACGATCGTGATCTGCACCATGACCGCGCTGGTGATCCTGACGGTGGAGGGCAACTTCACCCACGACGGCGCGCCGGTGCTGCATGCCTGGCAGGCCGATCTGGATGGCTTCGCGGTGACGAGCGGCGCCTTCGCTGCGGCCTTCCCGTTCGAAGTCGGCGCGATCCCGATCGGCACGCTGATTGCCAGCATCGCGCTGCTGCTGTTCGTGTTCACCACGCTGCTCACCTGGAGCTATTACGGGGAGCGCGCGATCACCTTCATCTACGACCGGATCCCCGGTTCGACCCGCGGCGGGGAGAAGGTGCTGCACATGATCTGGCGCGTGCTGTGGTGCGTCGTGATCTTCGTCGGCGCGAGCCGCGAATCGGACCTTATCTGGCGGATGGGCGACATCGCCAACGGCCTGATGGTCCTGCCTAACCTGCTGGCGCTGCTGCTGCTCTCGGGCGTGGTCTTCGCGCTGTCTCGCGGCAACAAGACCGCGGGCAAGGATTTCCACGCCGAAACCCCGGAAGAGCCCGAGGAATACTGACGGCTATCGAAGCGACAAGCAAAAGGGCCGGGGCGCATAACGCGCTCCGGCCCTTCTTGTTTACGGATCCGATGAAAGTCAGACGGCGCCGAACAGACGCTCCCAGAAAGTGGGCTGGTGCATCGGCTGGATCTTGCCGTACTTCATCATGCGCAGCGTCGCATCGGTATGGGAACGCGGGCTGGTCCAGCTATCCGACCGGCTGCTGCGGAAAGGCATGCTCGACATAAGTGACTCCTGTTCGGCACGTTGCGTGCGCTTTTTGTCATTCGATCTGTCGTGGAAAATACACGGCGTATGCCCGCGGTTCCCTTACCTCTTATAGGAACGAATCCCGCCCGGGCCCAAATGCGCGCAGGCCCGCGCAAACCGCCGGGGTTCCCGTCATCCGCGAAAATCTGCGATATGTGGCAAAAGCGCCGCGCGAAAAAAATGCGCGGCGAGGGCCGGGATTACCAGCTGCCGGTATTTTCCATCGAGGCCCAGGGCTCGCGCGGTTCGAGCGAGCCGTCCTTCTGCAGCAGCTCGATCGAGATGCCATCCGGCGAGCGGACGAACGCCATGTGCCCGTCGCGCGGCGGACGGTTGATCGTCACCCCGCCATCCATCAGCCGCTGGCAGGTCTCGTAGATGTCATCCACCCGGTAGGCGAGGTGCCCGAAATTGCGACCGCCCGAATATTCCTCCGGGTCCCAGTTGTAAGTCAGCTCGACCAGCGGCGACTTGTGCTCGCGCGCGCGCTCCGCATCGCCAGGCGCGGCGAGGAAGACGAGCGTGAAGCGCCCCGCCTCCACATCCTTGCGATAGGATTCCACGAGGCCGAGCTTGTTGCAGAAGAAGTCCAGCGATTCGTCCAGATCGCTGACCCGGATCATGGTGTGAAGAAATTCCATCGTCGCTGCCCCGCGCTTGGTCCCTAAGGTGAAAAAGCCGTCGCGAAGGTGGGAGAGCCCCCGCCGCAAAATCGCCGAAACATCCGGAAGCTTGCGCCCCCGTTTCGGCCGGGGCGTACCTAGTCACGGCCGCATGCCGCGACAAGGGACGAAGGCGACCAGCCCGTCATGAGGTTCACCGGAGGGTGGCACCGTCTCTTCATACCCGCTTGCGCAGGCCAACGCGCTTGCCGGTGCATTCGATCATGCGGCGCTTGCGAACCGGCACGATGCGACGCGATTTTTCGGATACTTGGGCCATCCAGAAGGAATGGCAGGGGTGACAGGATTCGAACCCGTGGCCCTCGGTTTTGGAGACCGATGCTCTACCAGCTGAGCTACACCCCTGCAGCCCGAGGGCGCGACTTATGGAAAGCGCGGGCGCGACGCAAGCGATAAGACGCGCGCGGGCGATGTGCGAATGGCTTATGGCGCGCGCGATTGCATGCTAGGCTGGGCGCGATGTTGCCCATCGTCCCGCCCCCGATCCTGCTTTCCGCCTATCGTCAGGGCCTGTTCCCGATGGCGGAGACGCGATCGGACCAGGATATTTTCTGGGTCGAACCGCGCGAGCGTGCGATCATTCCCATCGGCGGATTCCACTGTTCGCGCTCGCTCGCCCGCACGATCCGGCGCGAGACCTTCACCATTCGCGTAGACAGCGATTTCGCAGGCACCGTGCTGCAATGCGCCGCGCCGCGGGGGAACGGCGAGGATACGTGGATCAGCGGGCGGATCGCCGCGAGTTACCAGCGGCTGCACGAGGTCGGCCATGCGCATTCGATCGAATGCTGGGCTGGAAGCGAGCTGGTCGGCGGGGTCTACGGCGTTGCCTTCGACCGGGTGTTCTGCGGCGAGAGCATGTTCAGCCGCCGCGACAATGGCTCTAAAGTGGCGCTCGCGTGGCTGATGGCGCTGCTCGAGCGGGCCGGATGCGTGCTGTTCGACTGCCAGTTCATGACCGGGCATCTGGCATCGCTGGGTGCCATCCCGATCCCGCAGAGCGAATATCTGGAGCGGCTGGCGCAGGCGCGCGGGGAGCAACGGCTGAGCCTTCCGCAGGCGCTGGCCGAGGTGGAAGCCGAAGCGGCTGCTCAGTCCGCGGCGGGGCTTCCTTCCTCTCCCGGAAAGCTCATCGCGCATTCCTTGACCCAGACGTCGTAGATCGGGTGCTCGACCACGTTGAGGCTGGGCGAGTTGCGGAACAGCCAGCCCGAGTGGACTTTCTGCCAGCTCGGCTCGGGCTCCGCTCCGCGGCGTTCGCGCACGAAGACCTGCACGAAGGCGCCTTCCTCCTGCGGCAGTTCCCACGGCGCGGTCTTCTCGCACGCTTCCAGGCGAATCACGACATCGCCCGCGCGCACCGCCTCGCCCGGCGACATCTCGAAATCGCGGCTGACATTGTTGCGTTTGTTGAGCAGGCCGATGGTCGCCACGCGCTCTTCCATCGGAGTGCCGACAGGGTTTGCGTCTTCGCCCCGATCGACCGACCCGCCCTGCGCCAGTTCTTCCGGAACCTCGGTTTCCACCGGGGCCGGATCGGGCGCGTCGTTGTTGCACGCGGCAAGCA
>Ga0114910_1000423_pt1 | contig 21419 bp, 24 predicted proteins | sample MalvireepMed_908_FD_83500 | JGI IMG/M metagenome (GOLD analysis project Ga0114910, IMG submission 83500) | Marine viral communities from the Global Malaspina Expedition - Malaspina viral metaG DeepMed_908 | ecosystem: Environmental > Aquatic > Marine > Oceanic | place: Mediterranean Sea...
GCGTGTTGAGCGTGTCCGACGTGGCGACCGCGATGCGGGCCTCGGGCGCGATCTCGCGCACCTCGTCGGCCACCCGCTCCACGCCTGGGCCGCAGGGGACGAGGCTGTCCTTCTCGCCGCACTCGGGGCAGGCCTCGGGCGTGGGTTCCTCGTGCCCGCAATGGTGGCAGGCGAGCTTGCGGGTGAAGCGATGCTCGACCAGCCAGGCGCTGCACTGCTTGCACTGGAAGCGATAGCCGCAGGTGCGGCACAGCGTCAGCGGCGCATAGCCGCGCCGGTTGAGGAACAGCAGCGTCTGTTCCTTGCGCTCCATCCGCGCGAACAGCTCGCGCGCGAGGCTCGGCGCGAGCCAGCGGCCCCGTTCGGGCGGCTCCTCTGTCAGGTCGAGCAGGCGGATGGTGGGCAGCGTGGCCCCACCGAAACGGCTCGGCAGGTCGAGCTTCCGGTAGGTCCCGGTTTCCACCATGTGCAGGCTTTCCAGCGCGGGCGTGGCGCTGGCGAGGACCACGGGTATCCTCTCGAAAGCCCCTCGCATCACAGCCACGTCGCGCGCGTTGTAGCGCACGCCGTCGTCCTGCTTGAAGCTGATCTCGTGTGCCTCGTCGACCACGATCAGGCCCAGATCCGCATAGGGCAGGAACAGCGCCGATCGCGCCCCCACGACAACCTGTGCGCCACCATCCTCAGGCGCGCGTGCAATCGCGTTCCAAGCCCGGCGCCGCTCGGACGACTTGAGCGAGGAATGCCACAGCACCGGGGGCACGCCGAAGCGATCTTCGAAGCGGCGAAGGAAATTCTCCGTCAGCGCGATCTCGGGCAGCAGCACGAGCACCTGCCTGCCCGCCCGGATCGCGGCGGCGACGGGTTCGAAATAGGTCTCGGTCTTGCCCGATCCGGTCACCCCGTCGAGCAGGATGGGCGCAAAGTCGCGCGCCTCCACCGCCTTGACCAGCTCGTCCGCCACCTCGGCCTGCTGCGGCGAGAGGACCGGTTCGGCATGGTCGGGCCGCGCGCGGGGGTAGGGGCGATCGGCATCGATCTCCTCGGCCTCGAGCACGCCTTGCGACACGAGCCCGCGCAGCACGCCTTCGGACACGCCTGCCAGCGCGGACAATTCGCGAATCGTCCCCTGCCGGTCTTCGAGCTTTTCCAGGGCGACCTTACGCTGCGGCGTCATCCGGTCGGGCTGCTGCCCGGTCAGGCGGTATTCGGTGATCGTGACCCCGCCCTTCAGCGCCCCGCCACTCGCCAGCACCATCCGTGCGACCGAGCTCATCGACGCGCAATAATAGTCGGCGGTCCATTCGATCAGGCGGCGCAGCTGCGCGCGGATCGGGGGGACCGGCAGCACCCCCAGTATGGGCCGCAGCTTCTCCTCGGGCACCGACTGGGCGGGCAGCCGTTCTTCCTCCCACACGATGCCCGTGATCTGCCGCGGACCGAGCGGGGCGAGCACCACGCTGCCATGCTCGACTGCCATGCCATCGGGCACGCGGTAATCGAGCACGCCGAGCGCGGCGTTGAAGACAAGAAGGCGGATACGGCGCATGGGTCGGGCGTAATATGGGCGCGGGGGCTCCCTCGCCACAAGCATGGAAGGTGAGACGATGACCGGAATTCTCGAAAATGGCCTCGCGCGGCGCAAGCTGCTGGGCGCGATGGGGGCGGGCGCGGGCGTGCTGATGCTGGGCGGTTGCGCAACCTACGAAGACCGCGTGACCAACGTGATCGAGCGGCTGCTGCTCCTTTCGAGCGAGCGCGCCTTTGCCCGCCTGACCGCGCCCGGCGGGTTCTGGGACCGGCAGGTGGCGCAGATCGGGCTCGACGGACTTCTGGGCGCGCGCGGCAACGTGCTCGCGGGCATTCTCACCTCGGGGCTGGTCAAGGCGAGGCTCGAGCGCGAGTTCGCAGGCTTCGCGGTGGATGCGAGCGAGCGCGCCGCGCCGGTGATCTTCGATACGATCCGCATCATCGGCGTGCGCAACACGGTCGACCTCATTACCGGCGGGCCGACCGCGGCGACCGCCTATCTGCGCAGCCAGGCCGGCAACCGGGTGATCGACGCGATGGTGCCCGAGCTGGGGCAGGCGATGCGCGTGGCGCAGGATCCGCTGGTGGGTCAGATCGTCTCGAGCCTTGCCGGCATAGACGTCGGCGGCGTGGCTGGCCGCGTGGCGAGCGAGGTGAATGAAACGATCTGGACCGAGATCGGGCGCGAGGAAGCCGCCATCCGCGCCGATCCGCGTAGCACGAACGACCCCGTGCTGATCGGCGCTCTGGGTGTGGGATCGCGGTTCTAGCGTCTCCTAGAACCGGTACGCGACACTCGCCTGCGGAACGTGGGTGTAGGTGTCGCCGCCGGGGCGCGGGCGCAATTGCAGCATATAGCCGCCCGTGATCGAGAACCTTTCCGCCACGCGATAGGTCAGCCCGGCATCGAAGCGCCATTGGTCGACCCGTTGCGGGCCGCCCCTTTCGCTATCGCGGAGCTGGTAGAGCAGCTCGACCGAGCCTGCCGCGCTCAGCTTCGGCGCGATCTGGTCGCTCAGCTGCACGCGCTGCCGCAGGCGCAGGCCCATCCGGTCGGCATCGTCGAAGAAGCGCTGCTCGACCCGAGTGCGTAGCGACAGGATGCCGGTCGAGTAACCGACCTGTTGGTAGGGGCGTATTTCGGAGAAGCCGCCCTGGTCGTTGACCTCCACTCCGCCGCCGATGGTGAAGCCTTCGCCCACTGCGCGGTCGATCACGGCACCGAAAACATAGTCGTTCGCCCCGCGCTGGCGGCGCTCTTCCATCTCCACCGTCAGCTTCGCGCGCTCGGCGATATCGCCGCTTGCCGAAAGCTCGATCCAGAACTCGGTATCGTCGGCGAGCGCGACGCTCGGTTGCAAAAGAAGGGGCGCGGCGGCAAGTGGGGTGAAACGCGCCAGACGGCTAACCGGTCGCACAAAGAATCCTAAATTTCGGGGTTCGAATGCGACACCAGATGACAGGTTTGTAACAAAAATGAAATTCTTTGCAGACACCGCCGACATCGCCGATATCAAGGATCTCGCCGAGACGGGCCTGATCGACGGCGTGACCACCAATCCCTCGCTGATCCACAAGTCGGGCCGCGACTTCATCGAGGTGACGCGCGAAATCTGCGGCATCGTCGATGGCCCTGTCAGCGCCGAAGTCGTCGCGCTCGATCACGAGACGATGATGAAGGAAGCGGACAAGCTGCGCGCGATTGCGGACAATGTGTGCATCAAGGTGCCGCTGACGCTGGACGGGCTCAAGACCTGCCGCGCGCTGACCGACGATGGCACGATGGTCAATGTGACGCTGTGCTTCTCCGCCAATCAGGCGCTGCTCGCGGCAAAGGCGGGCGCGACCTTCGTCTCGCCCTTTGTGGGCCGTCACGACGACAATGGCTTCGACGGCATGCAGCTGATCGAGGATATCCGCCTGATCTACGACAACTACGCCTTCGACACCGAAATCCTCGTCGCCAGCGTGCGCCATGCGACCCACGTGCTCGAAGCGGCGAAGATCGGCGCCGATGTTATGACCGCGCCGCCCAAGGTAATCCGCGGTCTCGTCAACCACGTGCTGACCGACAAGGGCATCGAAGGCTTCCTGAAAGACTGGCAGTCGACCGGCCAGAGCATTCTCTAGGCAGGTCCTGACTTGAGCGAAGAAACCCCTCTCGACCGCTTCAAACGCGCGCTGACCGGCGGCGCGCGGGCCATTGCGCGCGAGCCCGAGGTGGAAGTCGCGTGGAGCGCGGACCGCCCGGGCGCGGCGGGCAAGAACTTCCGCGTGCCACTGCCGGGCCGCCAGTTGCCGCCCGAACAGGCGGCCGAGGCGCGCGGCTTTGCGGACAGCTTCGCGCTCAAGATCCGCCTGCACGACAATGCGCTGCACGATGCAGGCGCGCCGGGCGATCCGGTGGCGCGCGCGGTCTACGACGCGGTCGAGCAGGTGCGGTACGAGGCGCTGGGCGCGCGGGGCTTTGCGGGGGTGGGCGACAATCTCGCCGCCGCGACCGAGCTGCGCGCCGCGAGCGACCCGATTGCCCGCGCCACCGAGGCGCGCGACGTGCCGCTCTCCACCGCCGTATCGCTGATGATGCGCGAGGCGTTGACGGGCAAGCCGATCCCCGAGCGCGCGCGCAAGGGCGTCGATCTGGTCCGCAACTTCGTCGATGAGCGGACCGGCGGCGATTTCTCCGCGCTGGCCGACAAGCTCGACGACCAGAAGGCCTTTCAGGACCTCTCGATCGAGATGCTGCGTCAGCTCGACCTGATCGAGGGTGCGGAGCCCTCGCCCGACGATGCCGACGATGAAGGCGACGAGGACGACGGCGAAAGCCCCGAGGACGATACCGACGAGGAAGACGCGGGCGACCAGTCGCCCCAGCAGAGCCCCGAAGCCGCCTCCGAAATGGCCGAAGGCGATGCGGACGACGATGGCGAGGGCGAGCTTTCCGAAGAGGAAGGCGATAGCGACGATGCGGGCGAGGACGGCGAAGAGGGCATGATGCCCGTGCGCCCCAATCGCCACTGGACCGACATCCCCGACGATTTCGACTATCAGGTCTACACCCGCAAGTTCGACGAAGAGATCGCCGCGACCGAGCTGTGCGATTCCGAAGAGCTGGACCGGCTGCGCGCCTATCTGGACAGCCAGCTGACCGGGCTGCAATCGGTCGTCACCAAGCTCGCCAACCGGCTCCAGCGCCGGCTGATGGCGCAGCAGAGCCGCAGCTGGGATTTCGACCAGGAAGAAGGCATGCTCGACGCCGCGCGGCTCGCCCGCGTGGTCGTCAGCCCCGGCCATTCGCTGAGCTACAAGCGCGAGCGCGAGACCGAGTTCAAGGATACGGTCGTCACCCTGCTGATCGACAATTCGGGCTCGATGCGCGGGCGGCCGATCTCGATCGCCGCGATCAGCGCGGATATTATCGCGCGCACGCTGGAGCGGTGCGGGGTGAAGACCGAAATCCTCGGCTTCACGACCCGCGCGTGGAAGGGCGGGCACACGCGCGAGAAGTGGCTGGCCGACGGCAAGCCGCCGCAGCCCGGCCGCCTCAACGACCTGCGCCATATCGTCTACAAGCAGGCCGACGAGCCGTGGCGCCGCGCGCGCCGCAACCTCGGCCTGATGATGCGCGAAGGCCTGCTGAAAGAGAATATCGACGGCGAGGCGCTGATGTGGGCGCACCAGCGCCTGCTCGCCCGGCCAGAGGATCGCCGCATCCTGATGGTGATCTCCGACGGCGCGCCGGTGGATGATTCCACCCTATCGGTAAACCGCGCAGGCTACCTCGAAGCGCACCTGCGCAAGATGATCGAGTGGATCGAGAAAGCCTCGCCCGTCCAACTGGTTGCCATTGGCATCGGCCACGATGTCACCCGCTACTACAAGCGCGCGGTGACGATCATGGATGTCGAGCAGCTGGGCGGCACTATGATCGGGCAGATGGCGGATCTGTTCGAGGTGGATGGGTAGATGAATAGCCCAACCTTAGTCACTGGCTTGATTACGATGGGGATCGGTGCATCGACGTATTTCTGGCCGCATGTCCAGCACTCCGAGTCCGACGAAAGCCGACAGAGGCGACTGGCCGAATTGCGAGCCGGTGCGCCGGAGAGCTACTTCGAAGAAAAACGCACGCTCGAAGCTTATCCCACCCGTATCGATCGGTTGAACCGCAGGACCCGCCTTTTGGGAGGGGTCGCCTTCGTCGTAGGGCTGGGCGGCGCTGCGTTATCGTTCCTTGGTTGACGGAAGCTAATCCCGCAAAACCCAAGCTCGGCCTGCTAGCTCGATCACACAAAGTGTGATATATGCATACGCATGAGCAAGCTCGAACGCATCACCGTGACCATGCCCGCCGAAATGGCCGCGCGCCTGCGCGCTGCGGTCGAGCGCGGCGAATACGCCACCACCAGCGAAGTCGTGCGCGAGGCTCTGCGCGACTGGAGCAGCGAGCAGGACCGGATCAATACCGAGAATGCCGCGATGCGTGAAATGCTGGACCGGGTCAGCAAGGGGCCTTCGCTCCCGGCTGAAGAGGTGTTCGCTCAAGTGCGCGCTCACGTCTCCAAGGTGGTAGAGGAGACCAGAGCGGCACGGGCCGAATGAATCTTCGGTTCAAACCCGAAGCCAGAGACGACCTGTTGGCGATTGCCCGCTTTATCGGCGAGGACAATCCCGCTCGCGCCGCCAGCTTCGTGGATGAACTGCTGGACCACTGCGCCCGGATCGCCGCGCGTCCCAATGTCCATCGACTGCGCGCCGAGTGGGGCGAGCATATCCGGGCCGCGCCTTTCGGCAGCTATCAGGTCATCTAAGCTATCGATGATGAGGGTGTAGATATACTGAGGGTGCTGCATGGCCGCATGAACATCTCCGCAATTCTTGGTGAACCGCAATGACCCCGACCCAAGCCGTCCTAACCCGCCGTTCCGTCCGCGCGTTTCTCGATACGCCCGTGCCGTTCGATGCCATCCGCCGGGTGATGGACACCGCGCGCTGGGCGCCATCGGGCTGTAATTATCAGCCGTGGGAGGCGACGATCCTCACCGGCGCGCCGCTGGCTGCCTTGCGCGAAAAGCTGAGCGCCAGCGAGATGAAGCAGCCCGATTACGACTGGGACGCGCCCAAGCAGGAGGATCGCTACAAGCAGCGCCTCTACGAACTCTCCGCGAGCATGTTCGAATCGCTCGGCATCGAGCGCGAAGACAAGGCGGGCCGCGCTGCGGCGATGGGCCGCAATGTGGTCAGCTTCGGCGCGCCGGTGCTGCTGCTGTGCTATTTCCCGCGGCTGATGAAAGAGGCGCAATGGTCCGATACGGGCATGTGGCTGCAAACGATCATGCTGCTGCTGCGCGAGGAAGGGCTCGATTCCTGCCCGCAGGAATTCCTCGCCTATTATGCCGATCCGATCATGGAGCATATCGGGGTGAGTACCGAAACGCACCGCTTCTTTTGCGGCATGGGCATCGGCTATCGCGATCCCGATGCACCGGTGAACAGCTTCGATCGCAACCGTGTGCCGCTGGAGGATCACGTGCGGTTCGAAGGCTGGAGCTAGCTGCGCTCTTCCTCGGGCACTCGCCTGACGATATCGGGATCGCGCCAGATCATCACGCCCATCGTGACGAACCAGCCCAGCTTGCCTAGCGCCAGCGCGCGTTCGTAAAGCCCGTCCCACGCGGTCGGCACGACAAACAGCAGCGGCGCGGCAATCGCCCATAGAACCCCGCCGAGATACAGCGCGATGCCCAGCCGCCGGTCGAGTTCGTAGAACTGGCCTGCGGTCAGCAGCACGGTGAGCGGGAAGGCGGCGCCCATCAGGTAGACCAGCTTGTAGTGGATCTGCGTGCCCTCGCCGGTCGAATAGGCCTCGTAAGCCGCAATAAGCGTATAATCGACTGCGAGCACCACCAGCAGCACCGTGCCAATCCGCCAGTCCCAGCGCGACACCCGCCAGCGGATCAGGCCCACGGTCACCGCCAGCACGCCGAGCACGAAGGCATAGATGCCGAGGTCGGAGAGAATGTCCCACTCGCCCGCCGCCAGATTGCTGATCGTGTCGCTGGCCAGCCCGATCCGGTCCGACAGAGCGGCCCCCAGCAGGTCGCACGCGACCGCAATCGCGCAGCCCGCGATGGCCACGCCGCCCAGCGTGCGTGAGAGGGCGTCGGTGCCTGAATCCTTGCTGATATGATCGCTCCGGTGTTGCGCAGATGCGCGGCTTGGCCCATTTGCGCGGGCTATGACCGATGCGCCGCAACTCAAGCTGTTCAACAGCCTAAACCGCCAGCTCGAACCCTTCGTTCCGATCCACGAGGGGGAGGCGCGCGTGTATACCTGCGGGCCGACGGTCTATAACTATCCGCATATCGGCAATATGCGCGCCTATGTGTTTGCCGATGTGCTGGGCCGCACGCTGAGCTGGACGGGCCATAAGCTCACCCACATCATCAACATCACCGATGTCGGCCACCTGACCGACGATGCGGATGCGGGCGAGGACAAGCTGGAGAAGATGGCTGCCACGCAGAAGCAGTCGATCTGGGATATTGCCGAGCACTATACGCAGGCGTTCAAGGCGGACGTAAAGGCGCTCAACATCCGGGAGCCCGCCGAATGGTCGGTCGCGACCGATTACATCGAGGAGATGATCGACTTCGCCAAGCGGATCGAGCCGAAGCACTGCTACCAGCTCGACAGCGGCCTCTATTTCGATGTCTCCACGGTCGAGGATTACGGGCGGCTGGCGCGCGCGGTGACAGAAGAGGGGGAAGGCCGGATCGACACGGTCGAGGGGAAGCGCAACGCTGCCGATTTCGCGATCTGGCGCACCACGCCCGCAGGCGAGACGCGGCAGATGGAATGGGATTCGCCGTGGGGTCGCGGCGCGCCTGGCTGGCACCTCGAATGCTCGGTGATGGGCGGCAAGCTGCTCGGCTTCCCGTTCGACATCCACACCGGCGGGATCGACCACCGCGAAATCCACCACCCCAACGAGATCGCGCAGAACCAGGCTTTTTGCGGTTGCGGCGGGCTGGACGATGCCGCGCATTCCGGCGCGCGGTACTGGATGCACAACAACTTCCTCGTCGAGCGATCGGGGAAGATGTCGAAAAGCTCGGGCGAATTCCTGCGTCTGCAACTGCTGATCGACAAGGGCTACCACCCGCTCGCCTATCGTATGATGTGCTTGCAGGCGCATTATCGCAGCGAGCTGGAGTTCTCGTGGGAGGGACTGCAAGCCGCGCTGACGCGGTTGAAGCGGATGGTGATGGGGGTGGAAACTCTCAAAGCTCGTCATGCCGAACTCGGTTCGGCATCCAGCGCGGAACCTACTGAAGCGAAGCAGCCTAGTGCGAAAGGCGGTGGCCGAGGCTTTCTCACACTCAATACCACGATCGCGATCGGCTATTTTTCTGGCAGCCCGGATCACGCCAAACTTGCCCCTGCGCTCGGCAATTTCGACGAAGCGATCGCCGACGATCTCAACACAGCGGTAGCGCTGACCGCACTTGAAAATGTCTTGGCGACCAAGAAGGTCGACGCAGGGGAAAAGCTTGCGGTGGTGGAACGGATGGACGCAGTCCTCGGCCTCGACCTGCTCAATCTCTCCCGTACCGACCTGCGCATCCGCCCCAAGGATGCGGTCATCACCGAGGATGAAATCGAGCAGGCCCTCGCCGACCGAAAGGCCGCGCGGGCACAGAAGGACTTCGCCAAATCCGACGCGATCCGCGACGAGCTCGCCGCCAAGGGCGTCGAGGTGATGGACGGCGACCCGCTCGGCTGGGAATGGAAGCTCGGCTGACAATCCCCCTCCCGCTTGCGGGAGGGGTTAGGGGTGGGCACAAGTACGCCCGTGCCAAGCTGGACCGACCGCGACACAAAGCGCGCCCGCGAATTGCGCAATGCCGCCACGCCTGCGGAGCGCGCGCTTTGGAGGCATCTCGCTAAGTCACAGCTCGGCGTGAAATTCAGCCGCCAGATGCCGGTCGGGCCGTTCTTCGCCGATTTCCTGTGCCGCTCTCGCAAGCTGATCGTCGAGGTGGACGGCCAGTCGCATGATGTGCAGCCGGCGCGTGACGAGGCCCGCGATGCGTATCTGCGCAGCGAGGGATATCGCGTTCTGCACTTTTCAAATGCCGATGTAATCGCCAACACAGAAGGCGTGATCGAAACCATCTGCACCGCGCTCCAAGAAGAGCCCACCCCCGGCCCCTCCCGCAAGCGGGAGGGGAGGCAATGACCACCGCCGTTCTTTCCGCCCTGATCCGCCCTTTGGTGGAGCCGCGCCTGCCCGACTGGGTCGAGCCGCTGTGGTTCTCCAGCAAGGAAGAGGCGCTGGAGCTGGCGCCGCGCGCGGAAATCGGCTGGTTCGATTTCAACGAGCCGGCGCCGATGTGCGAGGTTGTGGCCGCAGCCACGAACGTCAAATGGCTCAATTCGATCTACGCCGGGCTCGATTTCCTCCCGCTCGACCTGCTGGAGAAGCGCGGCACGATCGTCACGAACGGCGCGGGGATCAACGCGCTCACCATTGCCGAATATGTCGTGATGCTGATGCTGACGCATGCGAAGGGGTACCGCGAGGTTGTCCGTGCGCAGGACCGGCACGAGTGGTTGCAGGACAGCCCGGGCAAGCGCGAGCTGGCGGGCGAGCGGGTGCTGCTGCTGGGCCTCGGCGCGATCGGCAAGCGGGTGAAGACCCGGCTCGAAGCCTTCGACATGGAGGTAGTGCCGGTACGCCGATCGGGCGCGGAGGGTGCGCTGAAGCCGGACGAATGGCGTGGGCAACTCGGCGAATTCGACTGGGTGGTGCTGGCCGTACCCTCCACGCCCGAAACGCACCACATGATCGGTGCGGACGAGCTTGCGGCGATGAAGGGCACGGCCGTGCTGGTCAACGTGGCGCGCGGCGACGTGGTCGATCAGGCCGCGCTGGTCGACGCGCTGGAGGCCAGACGCATCGAGGGCGCCCTGCTCGATGTGACCGACCCCGAGCCTCTGCCCGAGGGCCATCCGCTGTGGAGCCTCGATAATGCGCAGATTACCATGCACCTTTCGGGCCGCGCGCAGAGCAAGATGTTCCAGCGCTCCGCCGACCGGTTCATCGAAAACCTCGCCAGGTGGCACGCGGGCGAGCCGGTCGAGCCGCAGATGGACCTGACGCTGGGATACTAGGCCGGCGGGGCGATGGACCGCATGTTACACGCCCCTGGTCGAAAAAGCCCGCGCCTAGCCGTCTTCCAGCACCAGCAGTTCGCAGGTTACGGTGAGCGTGGGGGTGGGCTCCATTTTATGGTCGACCGCGCTGATCGTGGCGTCGGCCACCAGCCGGCCGGCGAGCGTGAATTCGTGATCGGGCAGCGCGGCGATCAGCGTTTCGCCTCCTTCGATGCCTGCGGGTGTGTCGAACGCCATTCGCAGCGTGTGGCGCGTGCCAGCGAAGGTGATGCTCGCCCAGCCGCGCTCGCGATGCTCGACGACGCGGCCGTGCCCGCCTGCCAGCGCGAGGACGACGCGTTCGATCTGCGCGCCGGGCCCTCGCCGGGCGCGCGGGGCGGCGGGATCGGCCTGCTGCGCGGCGATGGGATCAACCTGCATTCTGCATCTCCCGCCAGTCGGCCATGAAGCCGTCGACCCGCCGCTCGGTCCCGCTGCGGGGCATGCGCCCGTTGCGCAGGTCGAGCACGAAGCGGGGATCGTGCGCCGCGAGCCGCCCGAATTTTGTCGCGGGCATGTCGAACTCACGCAGAAACTTCTCTATCCTTCGAATCAGCATATTTTTCCCTCACTCAAACCCGAATCTTCCGCCGCGGTGAAGGATTGCTCGCTCGCGAAATCCTACTTGTCTAGGAAAAATCTTTGATATAGGAAAATGCGTATGGCAGATGATCCTACAGGCATGTCCGCCCCCACGGGCGATGCGACGCGCGCGCGCTTGCTCGAACTGGCGAAGGAGCGCGGCTCGAGCCTCGCCGGGCTCTCCGCACTGATCGGGCGCAATTCGAGCTATTTGCAGCAGTTCATCCGCAAGGGCAGCCCGCGCCGTCTCGAAGAGCGGGACCGGCGGACACTGGCCGAATTCTTCGGGGTCGAGGAAAGCGAGCTCGGTGGCGAAGGAGAAAAATCCTACGTAGGTTTACGGGGCGAGGGACTGCGGGACGAGGATTTCCACGCGATCCCGCGCCTCTCGCTCGCCGTGGCGGCGGGGCCGGGCCAGTTTGCAGGGGGCGAGGCTCCGTTCGACAATTTCGGCTTCTCGGGCCGCTGGCTGCGCGAGAACGGCTTCGATCCCAAGATGCTCTCCGCGCTCAGCGTCGAGGGCGATTCGATGGAGCCACTGCTGCGCCATGGCGACGAAATCCTGATCGATCGCGGCTCCCGCTTCGAACGCGACGGGGTCCATGTCGTGCGCATGGGCGACACGCTGATGGTCAAGCGGCTGGCGAGCGCGGGGGCGGGGCGGATCGCGCTGCTGAGCCAGAACCTCGCCTACCCGCCGATCGAGGTCGCGACGGACGAGATCGAGGTGCTGGGCCGCGTGGTATGGAAAAGCGGGCGGTTGTGACGGTATCGAGGCGGGGCGAGGATGGCAGCCGGGCCATGTAGACTACGGCGAGATCGGGCGGGCATATGCTCGCTATGGCCAGGTCGCCCCCCGCATCGCAGCGCAGATCCAGGCTGCATTGGGACATCCGAGCAGCGTCCTGAAGGTCGGTGCGGGGACCGGATCCCAAAGGCGACCGACCGCGCGGTGCCTGCGGCGAAGCCTTCGGCCTCTCTGGCGAGCGTGATCTCGAACGCGGGCTTTCATCGACAAGCGGGCAACATGATGGTTGCCAGCTTAGAGATTTCTTCACGCCCTCTCGCTAATGCACTCGCGAAATCGGGGGCGAGGCAATGCTTAACAGGAACCTTCTGCGGGATCAGACCGGCGCTTCGGCGATCGAATATGCGGTCATCATGGCGTTGATTGCGGTTTCGCTTGTCGGGGCGCTGTCGTCGCTGGGCGGCAAAACCTCGAATACTTTTGCCACGGCCGGATCGGGAATGGAGAATTCGAGCGAGGCGCCCGCAGCCGCGCCCGCCCCCGAACCCCCGCGTCGGCCGAGCCGTGACCGAGGCAATCGGGTCCCGCGGACATAAGGGCCAAGGCGGGCCCGCCATCGGCCGCATGATGCAGGCGGGCGAACTTGCAATCGTCGTGGCGCTCGACCAACTGAGTCGCATGACCGATACCGCAAGCTCCCCCCAAGCCTCCCCCATGAAAGCCGCGATCCTGCCGGTGACGCCGCTGCAGCAGAACTGCTCGCTGATCTGGTGCACCCAGACCAACAAGGCCGCGCTGATCGATCCGGGCGGCGATCTCGACAAGCTGAAGGCGGGCGTCGCGAAGGCGGGGGTGGAGCTGGAGAAGATCCTCATCACCCACGGCCATCTCGACCATTGCGGGCAGGCGGGCATGCTGGCGAAGGAGCTGGGCCTGCCGATCGAAGGCCCGCACGAGGCGGACCGGTTCTGGATTTCGCGGCTCGATGAAGACGGCGCGCGCTTCCAGATGGAGGCTGCCAGTTTCGAGCCCGACCGGTGGCTGGAGGATGGCGACACCGTTACCGTCGGCAACCTGACGCTGGAAGTGATCCACTGCCCCGGCCACACGCCCGGCCACGTGATCTTCTTCAACCGGGACCGCAAATTCGCGATCGTGGGCGACGTATTGTTCCAAGGCAGCATCGGGCGCACCGACTTCCCGATGAGCGATCACCAGAGCCTGATCGATGCGATCACGCAGAAGCTGTGGCCGCTGGGCGACGATGTCACCTTCATCCCCGGCCACGGGCCCACCAGCACCTTCGGAGCCGAGCGGCGGAGCAACCCCTTCGTGGGCGATGCGGCTTTGGCCTGAGCGTAGCAAGCTCCGCTCCTTAGCCCCCGCCTTCGCAGGGGCAGCTAGCGGGGCTGGGGAAGGGGCTCGCAAGAAGTGGCCGAGGTCGCGAGCTGCCCATTCAGGCTCCGCCTCATAGGCAGGGGGCTCTCAGACCATCCCGAATCCGATGAGAGCGGCATACACGCTCAGTCCCAGTAGGGTGAGCATCGTTACTATCACGCCGATCTGGCGCGGCAGCCCGCCTTTCTCCGCATCCATCCCGACCGCGTGCAGGATCCGCGCGAACACGAACAGGATCGAAACGAGGTGCAGCCACATCCCGCCGCGACCGGCAAGTTCGACCAGCACGATCAGCGCGAGCACGAAGGGCGCGGTTTCGACGAAGTTGAGCTGCGCGCGCATCCGCCGGGCGAGCAGGGGGTCGCCGCCATCGCCATGGCCGACCTTCGCCTTCAGCCGCGCACGGCCGCAGCGTACCGCCAGCCACAGCGCCAGCAGGCCGAACATGGCGGCGCTGGTCAGCGACACCGGCAGCATGATACCCATCGAAATCTCTCCCTTCCCAACTCGAGTGGGAGACAGGCTTTAGCGTGCCGCCCGCGATGGCCAAGCACCAAGCTGCGCTTGCATCGCTGCACAAAATCGGTATAGCGCGCGCCTCTTGCCGCCATTGACGGAGCGTAAGCGCCGCACGACATTCACGTTGTGCCGGCCTTGCCCCTCGCTTAAGGCGGCTCACGACTATTTTGAAAACACGCAGGATTAGGTGCCGCCATGGCTGTCCCAAAAAGAAAAGTATCGCCGCATCGCCGTGGCAATCGGCGCTCGCACGATTCGCTGAAGGTCGAAGCCTTCCACGAATGCGACAATTGCGGCGAATTGAAGCGTCCGCACAACCTGTGCCCGCATTGCGGGTTCTACAACGGCCGCGAAGTCGTCGCCGTAGGTCTCTGATCGCGCCTCTTGAACCGTACCGGAGAATGACATGAGCTTGCCGCGTATCGCTGTCGACGCGATGGGCGGCGATGAAGGCGTGCGCGTCATGGTCGAAGGGGCTGCGCTCGCCCGTCGCCAGCACGAAAAGTTCAACTTTCTCCTCATGGGCGATTCGGCGCGCATCGAACGCGCGCTCGAAGCCCATCCCGGCCTCGCCGGTGCGGCCGAAATCCGCCACTGCGATTCGGTCATCGAAGGCGACGACAAGCCGAGCCAAGCGCTCCGCCGTTCCAAGGGCACTTCGATGGGCGAAGCGGTTGCCGCGGTGAAGCGCGGCGAAGCCGGCGCGGCCGTCAGTGCCGGCAATACCGGCGCACTGATGGCGATCAGCAAGGTCGCCCTGCGCACCCTGCCTGGCATCGACCGCCCCGCGCTCGCCGCCCTGCTGCCGACGCTGGAAGAGCAGGACGTCATCATGCTCGACCTCGGTGCCAATACCGAGTGCGATGCGCGCAACCTCGTCCAGTTCGCGATCATGGGTGCCGCCTATTCGCGCATCGTGACCGGGCGCGCGCGGCCCCGCGTCCGCCTGCTCAATATCGGCACCGAAGACATCAAGGGCACCGACGACGTGCAGGCCGCGGCGCAGCACCTGCGCGGCGCACATACGCTCGCGCTCGATTTCGACGGCTTCGTCGAGGCGGACAAGATCAACCGCGGCGATGTCGACGTGGTGGTGACCGACGGATTCTCGGGCAACATCGCGCTCAAGGCCATCGAAGGCTCGGCCCGGTTCGTGACCGACCTGCTCAAGACCGCGTTCAGATCCTCCTTCCGCTCCAAGGTCGGCTTCCTCGTCTCGCGCCCCGCGACCGAGCTGCTGCGCCATCATCTCGACCCCAACAACCACAATGGTGCGGTCTTCCTCGGCCTCAATGGGGTCGTGGTGAAAAGCCACGGCAGCGCCAATGCCAAGGGTGTCGCCCATGCGGTGACGGTCGCCGCGCGGCTGCTGGAGGAAGACCTTACCGCACGCATCGGCGAAGATCTCGGTCAGCTGGACGACGGCATGCTGGTGAACACGAGCGGCGCGAAGTGATCCGCTCGGTCATCCGCGGTGCGGGTGCCGCTCTGCCGCCGCGCGTCGTCACCAACGAGGAACTGGCCGACCGGCTGGACACCAGCAACGACTGGATCGTGGAGCGGACCGGGATTCGCCAGCGCCACATCGCGGGCGAAGGCGAGACGACCTCGACGCTCGCGATAGACGCCGCGCGGGCCGCGCTGGCCGATGCCGGGATCGACGCCGGCGAGATCGACCTGATCGTCCTCGCCACGGCGACGCCCGACAACACCTTCCCTGCCACCGCCACCAAGGTGCAGGCAGCACTGGGCTGCGCGCCCTGTGCCGCCTTCGATATTGCTGCGGTCTGCTCGGGCTTTCTCTATGCGATGAGCACGGCCGACGCGATGCTGGTGAGCGGGCAGGCCAGCCGCGCACTGGTGATCGGCGCGGAAACCTTCAGCCGCATCCTCGACTGGGAAGACCGCACCACGGCTGTGCTGTTCGGTGACGGGGCCGGGGCCATCGTGCTCGAAGCGCAAGATGTCGCGGACGATACCGGGCCGACCGAAGGCCCCGGCATCCTCACCTCGCAACTTCATGCCGACGGACGCCAGCACGATCTGCTGTATGTCGACGGCGGGCCTTCGACCACGCAGACCGTCGGCCACCTGCGGATGAAGGGGCGCGAAGTGTTCCGCCACGCGGTGGTCAATCTGGCGCAGGTGCTGACCGATGTTATCGCCAAGGCGGGCGTCGAAATCGGCGAGATCGACTGGGTCGTGCCGCACCAGGCCAATGTCCGCATCCTCGAAGGAACCGCCAAAAAGCTGGGCCTGCCGCCCGAAAAGGTGATCGTGACGGTCGATCGCCACGCCAACACCTCCGCCGCATCGGTGCCGCTGGCCTTTGCCGCCGCCCGGGCCGACGGGCGCATCAAACCCGGCGATCTGGTGCTGTTCGAAGCGATGGGCGGCGGGTTCACCTGGGGCGCCAGCCTCGTCCGCCTGTGACATTCTTTCGCGGCGGGGCAAAAAACTTGCCCGCGCGATTGCGGCGATGCACGGTAATCGCTAATTGTTAGAAGCTGTTGCACCGGGTCGCAGAGCAAGAACCGAAAAGATAAGCAGGAGGTTCAGACCATGTCGCGTTCGGCGGGTACGCTGACCAGGGCCGATCTGGCCGAAACGATCAATCGCAAGCTCGGCTTCAGCCGGGTCGAGTCGCTCGCACTCGTCGAATCGGTGCTCGCGCATATGTGCGATGCTTTGAAAGACGGCGAGAATGTGAAGATCTCCGGCTTCGGCAGCTTCATTTTGCGCGACAAGAAGGAACGCATCGGCCGCAACCCGAAGACGGGTGTGGAAGTGCCGATCACGCCGCGCCGGGTGATGACCTTCCGGGCGAGCCAGACCCTTCGCGACCGGATCGCGAACTCGACCTGATATGATCCGGCGTCCATGACCGCCTGGCGCTTCGACGATGGAAAGGACGCCGACGCGCTCCGCACCATCGGGGAGCTTGGCCGCGCGCTGGGCCTCAAGCCTCACGTCCTGCGCTATTGGGAAGAACAATTCCCGATGCTGAAACCTTTGAAGCGTAGCGGGGGGCGGCGGTACTACCGTGCCGAAGATGTTGCGCTGGTCCAGACGATCGACCGGCTGGTGAACGAGGAAGGCTATACCTTGAAAGGTGCGCGCTCCGCGATCGAACAGGGCCGGGCCGAAACGGGCCGGACCGACGGCGAAAATGCCGAAGCGCCGCGCGAAGGCGTGCGTCGCTACCTCACTGCAAGCGACCTGCCCGACCGGGACGAGCCTGCCGGAGGGCAGACCCATCCGCGCCTGCGCCGCGCTGCCGACCGGGCGCTGATCGAAGAACTCAAGGCGATCCGCGAAGGCCTCGCTGCGGCGATCGGCGACTAGGCGCGCTCATCCTTCGGCGATCCCATCACGACATAGGACGTGATCGACTGGACCTGCTCGACTGTCCCCAGAATCTGGGTGTGGAAGCGTTTATAATCGTTCAGATCGGCGGCTTCGACGCGCAGCAGATATTCGACCGATCCGGTCACGTTGTGGCATTCGGTCACCTCGGGCGCGTCGGCCATCTTTTCCTCGAATGCTTCCTGCGCGGCCTTGGTATGCTTGTTCAGCCCGACCGCGACATAGGCGATGAACCCGATGCCGAGCGAAGCGCGGTTGAGCACCGCGCGATAGCCATCGATGACGCCGCTGCGTTCCAGATCCTGCACCCGCCGCAGGCATGCCGACGGCGACAGGCCGACTCGCTGGGCGAGTTCGAGATTGCTGATTCGCCCGTCTCGCGACAGCTCGTGCAATATATTGCGGGATATAACGTCAAGCTCGCGCATAGATTGTTTAGATGCCCCCGATTGAGCGATAATTGCAACTTCATTCGGCGCTCAATCGCATATCATCGCGTGCATGACATTCGAACTTCTCGCGGCGCTGGCTGGCTTCGCCCTCGTTTCCTCGATCACTCCGGGGCCGAATAATGTGATGGTGATGGCATCGGGCGCGAATTTCGGCCTGCGTCGCACGGTGCCCCACATTCTCGGCATTGCCTGTGGGTTCGTGGTGATGCTGTTACTCGTCGGGCTGGGGCTGGCGCGGCTGTTCGAGATGTTTCCGGTCATCCGCCTGGTGCTGACGGTGGTGAGCGCGCTCTATCTGCTGTGGCTCGCCTGGAAGATCGCCCATGCCGCACCGTTTGGCAGCGATAGTGCGCGGGGGCGGCCCTTCAGCTTTCTGCAGGCGGCGCTGTTCCAGTGGGTCAATCCCAAGGCGTGGATGATGGCGCTGAGCGCGATCACGCTCTACGCGCCCGGCGATTCGACGCTCGCGCCGGTTCTGGTCGCGGAGTTCATGCGGTAATCGGTGGCTGCCTACTCCGCCGCCAGCAGTTCGGCGGCCTGCAAGTCCACGCTGACGAGGCGGCTGACGCCCTGTTCGATCATCGTCACCCCGAACAATCGGTGCATCCGGCTCATGGTGACGGCGTTGTGCGTGACGATGAGGTAACGCGTGGTCGTCTCGCGCGCCATCGCGTCGAGCAGGTCGCAGAAACGGTCGATATTGGCATCGTCGAGCGGCGCGTCGACCTCGTCGAGCACGCAGATCGGTGCGGGGTTGGTCAGGAACAGCGCGAAGGTGAGCGCGATGGCGGTGAGCGCCTGTTCGCCGCCCGAAAGCAGGGTGAGCGATTGCAACCGCTTGCCCGGCGGCTGGGCGTAAATCTCCAGCCCGGCTTCCAGCACGTCGTCGCTGTCGATCAGCGCGAGGTGCGCATTGCCGCCCTGGAACAGCCGCGCGAACAGCTTCTGGAAATGCGCGTCGACCTGCTCGAACGCGGCCTTCAGGCGTTCGCGCCCCTCGCGATTGAGCTGCCCGATCGAGCCGCGCAGGCGATGCACCGCCTCGGTCAGTTCCTCGCGCTCCGCCGCGGTCGAGCCATGCTCTTCCTCGATCTTCGCCAGCTCCTCCGCCGCAACCAGATTGACCGGACCGATCCGCTCGCGCGCGCTGGTGAGCCTGTCGAGCGCTTCGGCCTCGGCATCGCGATCCGCCACGTCCGCCTCTTCGAAGGCGAAAGCGGCGGGGAGCAGCGGCGGCGGTTTCTGGAAGCGTTCGCCCGAAACGCGCGCCATCTCCGCGCGGCGGGCATCCTCGTTCTCGGCCTGATTGGCGAGCTGCGCGCGGCGTTCGCGCGCTTCGGCCAGCCTTTCGTTGGCGGCGCGCTGCGTGGCATCGGCGGCATCGGCGCGCGCCTGCGCGGAATCGAGCGTCTCCTGCAGGGCGGCGAGGCGCGCGGCGGTTTCCGCATGGCTGGCGCGCGCCGCCTCGATATCCGCCAGCAGCCTTTCCGGCTGGTCGCCGATCGCTTCGCGCGCAGTCGCGATCTCCGCCACGCGGCTGTCCATTTCGGCAAGGCGACGCGCGGCCTCGTCGGCGCGGCGATCCCAGTGCGCGCGATCGGCCCGGTGCGCCGAGACCCGCTCCTTCGCCACCGCCAGCGCCTGTTCCTGCGCAGCGCGCGCGGCAGTCGCGGCGGAGAGACGCCCGCGTGCGGTCTCATAAGCCTCGCGCGCGGCATCGCGGCGGCTGGCGAGCGCTTCGGGGTCGGTCAGCTCGGCTATGCGGGTCTGCGCGCCCTCCAGCTCGCGCTCGGCGGTCGCGCGCTGGTCCGCCAGTTCTTCGCGCGCCTGCTCGAGCTGGCGGGCCTTGTCGGCATGGCTGGCAAGCGCGGCCTCGGCACGGTCGAGCGAACGGAGCGCCTCGCGCTCGCTCTGCGCGGCTGTCTCCGCCTCGCTCTCGGCGCGCGAAAAGGCACCTTGCGCGGTGTCGAGTGCATCGCGCGCCTCGTTCGCGCGTGCTTCCGCATCCTTCACCGCCTGCTGCAATTCAGGCAGTTGCCCGGCCAGCGCGGCCAAGCGGTTGGCAGCTTCGAGGCGTGCGGCCTCGGCCCCGCCTTCGCCGCGTACCACCAGCCCATCCCACCGGCGCAGCGCGCCACCCCTTGTTACGAGCCACGTACCGGGTTCGAGCGCGCGACCATCGTCGCTCTGAACAACCTGGACACGAGACAGGCGCGCGCACAATTCGACCGGGCAATCGGTAACATGGTCGAGCAGATTGTCAGGCAGCGGATCGGGTTGCGGCGCGCCGGTCCAGAAACGTCCTTCGTCGGCATCGGGCATCGCGCCGAGCGGACTGCGCCCGTCGCGGCCCAGCACTGCGGCGAGCGCGGCTTCGTAGCCCGGCGCGGCGCGCACCGTGTCGAGGGCCACCGGCAAGCCGGCCTTGGCCGCCCGCGCCTTGTTGCGGCCCGCGCGATCCTTCTCCAGCGCGGCATGTTCGCGCTCGACGCCCGACAGCTCGGCGCGTGCTCCGGCGAGCGTCTGCTGCGCCTCTTCCACCACCAGCCGCGCCGCATCGCGTGCCTCGCGCGTCGCCGCGATCCTGCCCGCCAGCGCCTCGCGCGCGTCCGTCGCCTGCTGGGCCGCGGCCTGCGCCGCCGCGAGGACCTGCGCCGGATCATCCTCGCCCGCCCGTGCGCGCGCGGTCTCCTCAAGCCGCTCCGCCTCACGCGCGAGACCGGCGACCCTGCGCTGTGCCTGTTCCACCGCCGCGCGCGCCACGCGCCATTCCGCATCGAGCGCGGCATGCTCGGCATTGGCGCGGGCGAGGTCGAGCTCTGCGGCGCGCTCCGCCTGCTCGGCCCGTTCGGCATCGGCGATGATCTGCGGCAGCGCGCCTTCGGCCTCGTCGCGCGCCTTCTCGCTCGCTGCGAGATCGGCCTCCAGCCGCTGGAGCGCATCGGCGGCATCGCGCCCGGTGCGCCCGTAATCCTCGCGATCCTGCTCCAGCCTTTCGGCCTGCCGATCGAGATCGGAGAGCCGGGCGAGCGCGCCATCACGCTCTTTCTCGAGCCCCGCGAGCCGCTGTTCCTGCGCGCCGGCATCGGTGCGTGCGGCGACCAGCGCGTCGCGCGCATCGGCCAGCTTTTCCGCCGCCTCTCGCTGTGCCGTCTCCGTCTCGCCTGCCCGAATCTTGGCCGCATCGACCGCAGCGCTCGCCTCGCCCGCCGCCTTGCGCGCAGCCTCCGCGCTCGCCGCCGCATCGCGCCAGCGGGCGAAGACCAGCCGCGCCTCGGCAACGCCGATCTCGTCGGTCAGCCGGGCATAGCGCTCCGCCTGCTTGGCCTGCCGCCGCAGATTCGCGATCTGGCTGTCGAGCCCGGCGAGCAGGTCTTCGAGCCGTTCGAGGTTCTTCTCGGTAGAGCGCAGCTTGCTCTCGGCATCCTTGCGGCGCACGTGGAGCCCCGCGATGCCCGCCGCCTCCTCCAGCATCTGCCGCCGCTCGGCGGGCTTGGCCGCGATCATGTGGGCGATCTTGCCCTGGCTGACGAGCGCGGGGGAATGTGCGCCGGTTGCGGCATCGGCAAAGGCGAGCGCGACGTCCTTCGCCCGCACGTCGTTCC